>CEOF01033882.1_pt1 | contig 27081 bp, 21 predicted proteins | sample 361311 | NCBI WGS metagenome assembly CEOF01 (sample SAMEA2619667, study PRJEB7988) | marine metagenome | biome: marine biome (ENVO:00000447); feature: surface water layer (ENVO:00002042); material: "saline water (ENVO:00002010), including plankton (ENVO:xxxxxxxx)" | depth 5 m
CCACCATAAGGAACGCCTTCAAGACCTTCTACGAAGTTAATACCACCAATAGTTGAAATTGGAGCTCTACCATTAATAATAAGTCCACCCCAGTTACCTCTTGGATCAAGCATATCAGCCGGATCAAGTATTGAGGTAAATGTAATTGGTGCTGCTGCAGTACCTTCGGCAATTATAGTTGCATCTTGCATTATTACAAGAGCAGGAGCAAGTCCAGCACCATCATCTTCATATGATTTTACGGTTGTACCTGCTTCAATTGTTAAAGTTACCCCAGGATTAACAAATGTCTGACATGAAAGCGTATGCTCATCTGATGCATACCATGTTTCATCACTTGTAATCTGTCCACAATGATCAATCGCATATGAAATTGTGAATAATGCGACTAATGCTATTTTTGTTATTTTCATTTTCTGTTTTCCTTCTTTATTGTGTTTGTGATACTATTATTATCATGCAAAAAAATGTGATTTAATTGCAAAAAACCTATAGTATCCCAGAAACAAAAATTCATTAGATACTATATGATAGCCCTATACTATAGGAGTATCCAGGTTCATAGATATTTTTATAATATCGTTCGTTATTTTCATCCTCTATCCCAAATCTTACTTTTGAATTCAATAAGTTTTTAATTTTCAACGAAACTTTTAGGTTGTTATTGAATTTTTTTGCAGCTGTAATATTTACTAAATGAAATGGATATTCATACTCATCCCCTGTCAATCCAGAGCCAATGCTGCTAATTCTTTTTGAAAAAGTATTATATGATAATGATGCATTGTACCCATTATTAAATTTTCCATCTAAGGTGATATTAAACAGTACATTCGAATGGCCTTGTAATTTTCTTTTAGTCTCTTGAACATCATTTCCATATTGGGTGCCATTAAATAATGTAACTAATGTATCTACTTCAACTTCAGAGTCAGAAATAGTTAGATTGCTAAAAAGAGAAATTCCACCAATGTGAATAGGTATAATTGGCAGCCTTTTTCTAAACTCTATTTCAATACCACTGGTTTTTGCATTTTTCGCATTTTGAAAGGTTTCATATGTTAAGTCTGGAGTTGATATAAATGATGTTTCAATGGGATTATCAAAAGTTTTTGAAAATAGTCCAATAGAAAATAACTCAAATTTTGATAGATACCACTCAAAACGAAAATCATAATTTTTTATATATGATGGCTCTAAGAATGGAAACCCAATGGCGACTTCTCCAGCATAGAATTCTTGGTACGCGATAGGTGCCATTTCTCTGAACTGCGGCCTATTGACTGTCTTAGAATATGAAAGTAGTATTTTTTTGTTATCATTATGAAGAACTGAAAAAGTTAGCGCTGGAAATACATCATCATATATATTGTTTACAATTGTTGTATCACCATAAACTGTTACAGATGGATCACCTGTAATAGGATTATAAGAATTAAGATTTAGTTGATATTTTTCAAATCTAGATCCAGCCATTAATTCAACAACATATGCATAGTTATTGAGCAAAGTTGAGTTAAACATTAGATAGAATGCCTCTATATCTTCTTTTGCTTCATATCCATTAAATGCATTGTTTGCAGTTTCATCTTGCAAAATAAGACCATGGCTCCATTCTCCAGTTGAATCGTCAAGAGCAAAATAATTTGCATTATCAAAAGCCTGACCAATATCATCTGAACTATAGGTATAAAGAACACTATCATTCCAGCTACTACTAGATGAATTAGTTATGGAAAGAGATCTGCGTTCAAAAGTTCTATCTTTAATTTGATTTCTATATCCAAAATTTGATGATGTTGATATACCAAATAAATTAAAATTCATTGAAATATCAAAATCAGTATTTGAATTATTGTCAAACCCATCTGCAAAATCCCTATATCCAATTTTTTGTGCCTGCCTATCGATGTAATAAGCCGAACTAACCGTACCATCTTCATTTTCTATATCTATTATTTCATAATTATGTGATCGTGTATCTGGATCAAAAATACTAGATATACCATTTGATGAACTCCATTCAATTTTAGAATTAATTAATCCATAAAATTCATGTTTCCCAGATAGATGATGATTTTGAATTAATTTTTCTTCATAAGAAGAGCGGAGAAATAACCCTGGTTGAATATTAGGCGTAAACCCTACAGATTGATTGGCTTCATCTGATGAAACATGAGAATATAAAAATTTATATTGAATGTGATGATTATCAAGATATTTAATTCCAGAACTAAAATTTAAACCTAGATTTGTATTGTATGATGATCTTGAGTTATCCATTTTGGAATATTCATTAACAATATTATCAGAAAGTGAATATTGAGTATTTGTTATTGACCTATTGGTGTAAGTATTAGAAAACGTTAAATTTGAAAAATACCCAAATTCAAATGCCTGAAAATCATACTTATTTCCTATGTCCATTCCAAGGGATATTGGCTTAACAGGTGAACCGCTTCTTGGTCTATATTTATTCTCTAATTGCCTACCATATTCTCCCAACATACCGTACCACTGAATTGTAGTAAGACCTATTGGGCGGTAAATTGTGGCTTTATGAATTACCTTATCACTTGGAATGTTAGCAGGAAGTTTACGATTATCATCATATCCAATAAAATCCATGAATGATCTATGTTGAAGTAGATATGAACTGCCTTCTTTAGCAATTTTATCTCCCATGGATATTTTAAAATTAAAAACTTTATTATCTGGGTACGCTTTTGTTTTTATATCTATACTTCCACCAGCAAACATACCCGGCATATTTGGTGTATATGTTTTATGAGCAGAAACTGATGCAATTACAGATGTTGGTATTAAATCTAATGGAATTATTTTTTTATCTGCTTCAGGAGATGGAACTGGGGAGCTATTAAGAACCGTGTTGGTATATCGTGAAGACAGGCCTCTGACTACTGCAAACTTTCCATCTGTAATTGAAACCCCAGATATTCTTTTTACGGCATCTGCAACATTGGAATCTCCAGTTTTTGAGATATCTTCACTCGAGACAGCATCCTGAATAGTCTTTGATTTTTTCTTTTCAGATATTATATCACTTCCATCATTCTTATCCAATAGAGCCTCAACTTGAACGGACATTGCCTCTAATGGCTTAGCAGTCAAGCTCTGATCATATGTTAAATATGAATCAGATTCAAGGAATATAGAGTCTGATATAAAAGGCTCATATCCAATATATGTTATCTTTAATTGATAATTGCCTTCTGGTATATTTTGAATAGTATAAAACCCATCAATATCAGTATTTGCTCCGATTGTAGTTTCTAAGATTAATACAGATGCACCAATTAATGGGTCTTTATTATCAGAGTCGCTAATGGTTCCCTTTATTGTTGCCGCTGTAGATATTCCTATCATCATTGTCATAATATAGTAGTTAATAGATTTCATTATTTTTTTTCTCCTTGGTTCTCAGGTATTTCAGGTATTTTATAAGCATCAAATTATAGTCACAAAATATTTGATTAAAATGTGCTAATTAATAGAAGTTTGTAAGAGTTATGTTAGAGAAGTGTTAGGAGTGAAATTGCTTAATTATAATAAATTATTTTTTTAATAATGATTATCTATTCATCGATTAAAAAACGATATCCAACTCCCCTTATTGTTTTAATAAAACGACTGGCTTTTCGTAGTTTTTTTCTAAGACCAACAATTTGAAAATCAATTGACCTATCCGTCACAGCATAGTCCTCTCCATGGACATTATCTATAATTTGGTCTCGAGTATAAACCCACTTTCTATGACTAGATAAGAGTTTCAATATTTCAAATTCTGTAAATGTTAATTCTATTCGTTCATTATCAACATATACTTCTCTAGAATTAACTTCAATGGTTAGCTCTTTGAATGAAATAGAAGAATTATCAGTTTGTTTTTTATTTCGCTTTAATAATCTTTTTATTCTTGCAGATAAAATTGAAATACTGAATGGCTTAGTCACATAATCATCAGCACCAACCTCTAGTCCTCTAATTATGTCATTTTCTTCACCTTTAGCCGATAACATAATAATAGGAATATTTTCTGTATCTGAATCATTTTTTAGAATTGTACACACATCAATTCCATTAATACCTGGAAGCATTATATCTAGTAAAATCAAATCAACTTTTAATTCTCTTGAAAATTTAAGACAATCTTCGCCATTATCGACTATGGTAGTGGAATATCCTTGTTGCTTGAGATTATAATCAAGTAACTTAGAAATATCTTTCTCATCGTCTACTATTAAAATCTTATCTTTTTCCATACAAGAAACTATAAAATTTATATTAGAATGCTGTTAGATATAAATTGTATTTTATTCTTCATCACATTTCTCGTGAACATCTGATTTTATTGGTTTTAGATGCACGTGCTCATCTGGTATATAAAAACTTGCAAGAATTTCTATAGTAATAAATATAAAAGCAATAGTTGCCGTGATATATGCACCTTCACTAATTGCTGCTATTACCTCAATTAAATGAGCTGAACCATGTAAACGTAAACCCCATCTAAGAATACTTAAAAAATGTTTTTTAAACATTACTATACTTATCTGTTAGTTCAATCAATTTACTTCTTATACCATTTTCTGTCATAGAATGTCCAGAATCTTGAATAATATGAAATCCTGATTCAGGAAACGCTTTATGTAATTCCCATGCTGATAACATCGGACATACTACATCATACCTGCCTTGAACAATCTCGGTTGGTATGTGCTTGATTTTTTCAATATTCTCAATTAACCAATTGTCCGTATCAAAAAAACCACCATTAGTAAAATAGTGACACTCTATTCTCGCAAAAGCCTCCGCTACTTTAGAATCATCAAATGAATGGAGTGACTTTTTACTTTGAAATAATTTACTTGTTGAAGCCTCCCAGATTGACCATGCTTTGGCTGCTTCAATTCTAACAGCGTCATCTGAAGATGTTAATCGCTTATAATAAGCTGCAACAAGATCATCTCTCTCCTCTTCTGGAATTGGACGTAAATACCCTTCCCATGCATCTGGATAAATAAAACTACATCCTTTTTGATAAAACCAATCTATTTCTTTTTTTCTTAATAGAAAGATACCCCGAAGAATTAAAGCCTCACATCTACTTGGATGAGTTATAGAATAAGATAATGATAATGTTGATCCCCAGCTGCCGCCAAATACGGTCCAACTTTCTATATTTAACTTTTCTCTAAGTTTTTCAATATCATCTACTAAATCCCAGGTTGTATTATCAGTAAGTTCAGCATGGGGAGTACTTTGCCCACATCCTCGCTGATCAAAAATAATAATACGCCATTTTTCTGGATTGAAATATTGTCTATAAACAGGCTCTATTCCCCCTCCAGGACCTCCGTGTAGAAATATGACGGGCTTGCCATCAGGATTACCTGATTCCTCTACAAATATTTCATGGATATCTGATACTTTAAGTTTAAATGAATTATATGGTGTTATTTCTGGATAAAGTTCTTTCATTATTAGTATAACCTTTTTTTACAGACTCTATTTTTAATTGCCTTATTATTTAAAAATTTATTTAAAAAATCACCAAATTGTATAATCATTCTATCTTGATAGCTTGAAAAATTTCCGGATATGTGCGGAGATATTAATACATTGTCAAAATTAAACAACTTACTTTTTGAATCTAGTGGCTCAGTAGCAAAAACATCTAATGCAGCCCCTGCTATATCTTTATTTTTTAGTGCATTGATCAGTGCGCTCTCATCAATAATACCTCCTCTAGACGTATTAATGATAATTGAAGTATCTTTCATTGATGTAAACGCCTTTGCGCCAATTAAATCTTTAGTTAAATGAGTTAATGGACAGGCTATTGATAAAAAATCACTTTGCTTAATAATCATGTTCATATCATCAAGTGGGACAAGCTGGTCAACAAACTTTTTATTTTCAATTTTTTTTTGAAGTCTACGAGTTGCCATCACTTTCATCCCAAATGGTTTCGCTAGTTTTGAAAGCTCTTTCCCAATTTCACCGTAGCCTATAATCCCCAAAGTTAAATCTGAAAGCTGAAAAGTATTTTTTGCAAGCTCCCATTGATTCCATACTCTATCTTGCTTAAAGGTTTCACATGAATGTAGCTGCTTTGAAAAATATAGTATTTGAGACATTATAAATTCAGCTACAGGCTTTGCATTTATACCCTTAGCATTAGTTATCATCACTTTACTTTTAATCAACTCAGAGAAAAGATTACCGTCAACACCGGATGCTCCAATATGAATCCATTTGAGTTTATCTGAACGGTAATCAAAATTTTCTTTTTTAATCCCATAGCATACAAGCGCATCTAGATTTTTAAAATTTGATTTTAATGAATCCTCATCAGGAATATGTATAAAATCAACATCTTGACTGAAATCACTTTTTATAAGAGAAAGTAATCTATCGTATTTTTTTTCATTCTTTGTTATCTGTAAACCAATTTTCACTTAATCAAAAATCTCCTGAAGACTTCTATAATTAAAGTTTCCAATCTCTATGGTCCTAATAGCTCTTACTGCTGCCTTTGCACCGGATATAGTTGTAAACACTGGAACTTTATGACGAATAGCACATCGACCAATTTCGTACTCATCTTCTCTTGCTGCACCTCCAAAAGGGGTATTGATAATAATATCAATTTCATTACTTTTTACTGCATCCACAATATTGGGTCTACCCTCTCCAACCTTAAAAATACTTTTTGAAAACACACCATTATCATTTAAAAGTTTAGATGTTCCTTCTGTAGCAATAATTTTGAATCCAAGATCTTCAAAATCTCGCGCAACTCCAATTGATTTTATTTTATCATTTTCATTAACAGATATAAATACCGTTCCTTTTGTAGGTAAATCCGAACCCGCACTAAACTCTGCTTTTGCAAATGCCGAACCAAGATTGCGATCAAATCCTATAGCCTCACCCGTTGATTTCATCTCAGGAGATAGAAAAATATTTTGCTGAGGGAATTTATTAAATGGGAATACCGGTTTTTTAACAGCTATTAAATCTTTTGGAGATTGATTTAATTCTAATTCTGAGATTTTCTTCCCAGATGACACCTGGGCAGCATATCTTGCCAGTGGTACGTTTGTTACCTTACTTACAAAAGGAATAGTTCTACTTGCTCGTGGATTAACTTCTAATGTAAATATTGTATTATCCTTTATTGCAAATTGAATATTGAGTAGACCCTTGATATTTAATCTAATCGCTAATCTTTCAGTATAATCTTTAATGATATTTCTATGCTTTTCAGATAGAGAGTATGCGGGAATAACACATGACGAATCACCCGAGTGTACACCCGCCTCCTCAATATGCTGCATGATACCACCAATTAATACACTCTCGCCGTCGCACACTGCATCTACATCAAATTCATATGCGTCTTCTAAAAATCTATCAATTAAAATTGGATGCTCACCAGAAACTTCGGTTGCCTGTTTTACAAATTTAGTTAAGCCATTATCATCATATACAATCTGCATTCCTCTTCCACCTAAAACATAAGAAGGCCTAACTAACACTGGATATGTTATGCTATTTGCAATTTCCAATGCTTCATCAATTGAATGCGCGGTTCCAAACTCAGGAGCCTCAATATTTAACTCTGTTAAAATTTTACCAAACTTTCTTCTGTTTTCAGCAAGGTCAATAGCATCAGGGTCAGTACCAATAATTCTCACACCTTCAGACTTTAGTCTCTGTGCAATATTAAGGGGGGTCTGCCCTCCAAATTGCACAAGCACTCCATCGGGCTTCTCAATATCAATAATATTCATAACATCTTCAAAGGTAAGGGGCTCAAAATACAGTCGATCTGAAATATCAAAATCTGTAGATACCGTTTCAGGGTTACAATTCACCATAATTGTTTTGTACCCAATTTCTTTTAACCCTAAAACAGCTTGAACGCAGCAGTAGTCAAATTCAATACCCTGTCCAATTCTATTGGGTCCACCACCTAAAATCATAATTTTCTTACCCTCAAGTGGTGTGATTTCATTTTCTGTTTCGTAGGTTGAGTAACAGTATGGAGTTTCAGCAATAAATTCAGCAGCACACGTATCAACAGTTTTATAGGTTGGAAGTATTTCATTCCTTTTTCTTATTTCTCGAACACGTTCTTCATTGATATCTGTTAATGTACTTATCTGATGATCTGAAAATCCTTCAGTTTTCATTTTACGTAACATATCAACATCACTTATGTCAAAAACACCATGAAGCTCTGATATTTTTTGTATATGATGTAAAAACCATGGGTCTATTCCTGTTTGCTCATAAATTAAATCAATAGAGTTTCCGTGATCAAACGCCTGCTTAACTTTTAACAATCGAAAGGCGGTTGGGAATCTTATTTTTGAAATGTCTAAATCTCTATAATCACTTTTTTTCGGATGCAATCCACTTAATCCAACCTCTAGTGATCTAAAAGCCTTTTGAAGTGACTCTCTAAACGTCCTACCAATTGCCATCACTTCTCCAACAGATTGCATTTGTACGCCCAGTATCCCATCAGATGAAGGAAATTTTTCAAAATCAAATCGTGGTATTTTAGTTACCACATAGTCGATCGTTGGTTCAAATGCTACCATCGTTTCGCCAGTTATCTCGTTTTTTATTTCATCTAATCGATAGCCAACAGCTAATTTCGCTGCGACTTTAGCGATAGGAAAGCCTGTTGCTTTTGATGCTAATGCAGAAGATCTACTCACTCTTGGGTTCATCTCAATGATAATCATTCGACCATCTTTGGGATTAATTGCAAACTGAACATTCGAGCCGCCAGTATCAACACCTATTTCCCTAAGGCATAAAATAGATTGGTTCCTCATTTCTTGATATTCTTTATCTGTCAATGTTTGAATGGGTGCCACCGTTATAGAATCACCTGTATGAACTCCCATGGGATCTACGTTTTCAATAGAGCATACAATGACTGCATTATCAGCGCTGTCCCGAACCACCTCCATTTCAAATTCTTTCCATCCAATAAGTGATTCTTCTATTAACACTTCATTGATAGGGCTTGAGCTTAATCCATTTTGTACTAATTCTGCGTATTCCTCTGCGTTATATGCAATGGAACCTCCTGTTCCACCAAGTGTAAATGATGGTCTAATAATTACTGGAAATCCGATATCATCAATTATAGACTGTGCTTCCTCAAGTGTATTAACAAAACCACCTTTTGCAGTAGGAACACCAGCTGCATCCATCTTTTCTTTAAACTTTTCTCTATTTTCAGCACTTTCAATCGCATCTACATTGGCGCCAATAAGTTCAACATTATATTTTTCAAGGATGCCATTATGAAAAAGTTTCATGGCCGCATCAAGACCTGTCTGTCCACCAACTGTTGGTAGAATTGCATCTGGTTTTTCTTTCTTAATGATCGCTTCTAGTGATTGAGAATTAATAGGCTCAAGATAGGTTGCATCTGCTAGTTCTTTATCAGTCATAATGGTAGCAGGATTAGAATTAACAAGAATAATCCTATAGCCTTCTTCTTTTAATGCGGTACATGCCTGGGTTCCAGAATAATCAAATTCACAGGCCTGGCCTATAATAATTGGCCCTGCTCCAATAATTAAAATTGACTGTATATCAGTTCTTTTAGGCATATACCTTACTCTTAATAAGTTTTATGAAATCATCAAATAAATAACGAGAATCATGAGGTCCAGGGCTAGCTTCAGGGTGATGTTGTACGGAATATGCATTAAATTCTTTACATCTGATTCCCTCAATGGTGTTGTCATTTAAATTAATATGAGTCACGTCAACATTTCCTGGAAGATTATCATGATCAATAGAAAAACCATGATTTTGACTGGTTATTTCAATCACATTGGTTTCTAAATTTTTCACTGGATGATTTGCGCCTCTATGCCCAAACTTCATTTTAAAAGTATCTGCCCCAAGTGAAAGACCAAGAATCTGATGACCAAGACATATTCCAAAAATAGGTTTGTAACCCAATAACTCCTTTACTGTTTTTATTGCATAGGTACATGCTGCAGGATCACCTGGTCCATTAGATAGAAAAATGCCATCTGGATTATAATCCATAATCTCGGATGATGCTGTTGTAGCTGGAAATACTTTAATTTCACAATTAAAATCTGATATAATTCTGAGAATATTTTCTTTAATACCAAAATCTAATGCTGCAATTTTATATTGGGGACTTTCAATATTTTTATAAAAGTATGGCTCTTTGCATGTTACTTTTTTAGCTAAATCAAGACCATTCATATCTGGAAAGCTTTTTAGTGTTTTAACTAATTCTTCATCTGAAAGCTCACTTGATGAAATAACAGCATTCATTGCGCCTTCATCGCGTATCATTCTGGTTATCATTCGAGTGTCAATGCCTTGAATGCCAATAATTTTATTTTTTTCTAAGTATTCATCGAGCGAAATTTTTGACCTAAAATTGGAAGGAAATTCAGCTGCCTCCTTAACAATAAATCCTGAACATTGAATCTTATTACTTTCAATGTCTTCATCGTTGATACCATAATTACCAATATGAGGATATGTCATTGTTATCATCTGACCACTATAGGATGGATCAGTTAAAATTTCTTGATAGCCAGTCATGCTCGTATTAAAACAAACTTCGCCACCAGTAGTACCTATATAGCCAAGTGACGTACCTTGAAGGATGGTGCCATTTTGAAAAACTATTTTACAAAGTTTATTAATCATTTATATAAAAAAATAGCTCCTGAGCGGAGCTATTTATTCTTCAATATTTTATAATTTGGTGCATGTCAAAAATTAAATAAATATTATTTTATGACCAAGTATAATAAATGTGATTTAATCTAATATGAATCCAACCGCCATTATTATATCGAGAACATTTAATTCATTATCTTGATTAAGATCTGAGCAATTACATGTGTTATCTGAGTTTAGTATGCATTCAACCATTAAAACGATATCAAGAATATCAAGACTAGCATCATTATTTACATCTCCTGAATTGCAACTATTTTCACAGTCACCATTGTCAAAATCTAAGGCATCACAATTAAATGACAGGCCCCAGCCATCATCACACCAACCATCTCCTAGCCAATCATAATACTCATAAGATAGACATTCTCCATTACAATCAACAATGCCTGGCCAATGTAATCCAGGCCAGTTGTAATCATAAACGCATAACTCACCTGGCTGAGGTTCTTCAGCGATACATGTACCCCCATTACAATCTTCAGTGCAAATCCAAGAGGAGGTGCCAAAATAATTTTCATCGCAAAAGCAACTACTAGGCACACAAAAACCGTCATAGTTTGTATTTCCAAAATCTACACAATCATATCCTTCGTTGCAGCCAGTGCTCCAACACCCAGCAGGGTTGGGTTCTTCACAGTAAGTTAAATCGCAGACTCCCTGATTGCAAATTGCATTAGGCAAATCAAAACAATCACAAACACCCGATTCACAATTATTGTCGATCCACTGCTCAACCAGTAAATCAGAACTTTCGTCATCATATAAATTATTTACTGAATAATGACAACCACCTAGACCAACACCGCAGTCGCCCCAAATGGCGCTACAGTCACTATCACTAACACATGTAGTATAGTCTCCAGAATGGAGCTGATTATATTGGATTTCAATTTCACTGCATGAAAGGATATCATCATCTTCGCATGTTAATTCACATTCAGAGATTGTATTGAAAAAATCACTAGAATAATCTATTCCATCAACTTCCCAACCACACCCTGAAACACCTTGACACTGTCCATTGACATATGCAAAACCCATGAACATATCACAAAGTCCAAAGTCTACTTCGGATAAATCGGTACATAAATCAGATGCATAGCAATCGACTAGACTATTATTTAAATCATAGAAATCTGCATAACATCCTCCGCAATAATTGGATACACAATCAACAGGGGTATTCAGTGCACATTCTTCTGCAACTTCACAGGGGTCAACAAAGCAATTAAATGGATAATTACAATTATCTGAAATTGAAATGCTATCAATAATAATAGCGCTGCACATCATACATTGCATCTCTTCAAATGAAGTAATTTCAACATATCTGTCAAGGTAATAGCTTAGATCAATATTATTAGCATTTGATACAAATACAGAGCCTCCATTTTCGTCTTCAAGTAGATATTCAGAACATGCAAAGTCCATGCAAATGCTAGCTTCTACAACTCTCAAGTATCCAAAAGAATTGGAGAATAATAAACTATTTAAGCATAAAAAAAATATTAGGTATATATTTTTAAACATGATTATTAATCTACAAAATTATAATTACATTAAAATTGTTTTTTGTCAATTTTTGATATTATTGAGATAGGCTACATAATTACTAATAATATCAGATTGGGTCTGATCTAACTCTTCTTTTGATAAAATTTTATTGACTTCTTTTAGCCCATCAATAGGGGTGCGTCTTTGTTGTTGTTTTGTATTAACATATTGAGAGCTCGCAATTGATTGTTTGATTTCATCTTTCAAATTATCTTCTAATTCATGTGAAAAATTTCTAAATAAGATTCGAGCACTCAATGAGTGTACGCGCTTACTTGATATTGAATCAAGGAGATTAATTTTATCACTAATTGATGCTTCATGAAATTTACTAATATCAATAAGTTCATCAGATTTAAATAAACCTTGATCGTAGATAGATGAATCAATATCTAAACTATCAATCTTATCATATTTATGATTCAATTTACTATCAATAAGGTCTAGTAATTTATCAGAATTATTATGCAGCCATTCTAAATTAGTCTTCACATACTCTTTTCTGTCATTATCTAGTACATGGTCGTAAGATTTATTCCACGGTAAAATAAAACATGGTTCACCATCTTTTCTTTTCATTATTCTAGGATTTTTTTCATCATCCAAAAAATAATTAGAGATATTATCATAATCTAAACGCATCCATAGTGATTGATTTTTATATTCGCTATGTCTACCAAGGCAAATCGCAACGCAGCAACAATTTATATCATAGCCAAGTGCGATATCTGTATATATACCAATTTTGTAATTTTTATCTCCAATATCAATTGTTGGTAATTTTTCCAACCTAGCTAAATCATTACTTTTTATAAATCCGCTTATTAAATAATTCCACATCTTATCATCATATGAATGCAAGACCTTGCACAATGATAACATCACCTTAACATCAATCATAGCATCGTGAGATGCTCCATCAATATATTTATTTTCTTGATTAATATTTTCAAGTTTAATCGGCCTAGATTCTGTCCATTTTATTACATCATTTTTATATAAATAATATATAAGATTCATGCACATCGCATCCGCTCTAAACGTATTATTTTTATATTGGTGGGAATAAGGGTCTAATAAATTTCTATAAAATCCAAATCTTAACATGATATTATCAAAGCTTAAACTATTATATCCAATGTTAATTTGATTTGGGGTATTAAATATTTTATGAATTTCAACCAAAGCATCATATTCACAAGTACCTTGAGAAATGTCATCAATACTAAGATGGGTAACTATTAATGCATATGGAGAAGGTACAATATCTGGCCGAAGCTTTATATCAATTTCAAACTGGTCAATCTCATTAAAATTTGCATCTGTTCTAATCGCTGCAAATCTAACAACCTGATCAAAGCTTTCACATAATCCAGTGGTTTCTAAATCATAAAATAAATATTGCATTAATCGTTAATTATCAAGAATTAGATTAACCATTAATACAACATCCAATATGTCAATATTCGTATCTGAATTAATATCTGCATTATTGCTATAGTCTTCAGAATTAATAATCATATTAACCAATATAATAATATCTAATACATTAATTTGATTATCATTATTAAGATCACCCATTAAAGATCCTTCTGCCAGAAAATCTCCAAAAAATAATCCTCGCCCATGAGTTGCTGCTAATACTTTGTCCCCACTCATACTTAACATATCTACTCTAACATTTGCTAATCCACTTGATGAAGGGAGCCAATTTACATTTTGGTCAAGTAGATTTGAAGTTTCCCAAACCCCTATTTCTGTTGCTATCAAAGCATAATTACTATCATCTGGATGTAAAAGTCCCCACCTTACCGGCATATCAGGTAATGTTGATTCTTTTTCCTCCCAATTTGAACCTCCATCTTGCGTATACCATATTGAGCTAACCCCATAATTCGAAAATGTCACTAATAGCTCATTTTCAGAAGACCCTATATCTATTGAAGATATATTTGCTGTTGGAAAATCATCATCACCAATATTCAGTGAACTTGGCTGACCATTAATATTTATTGATTTATAAAGACGGCCAGATTGCGTACCAAGAAATAATGTATTTGAATTAAAAGGTGATAATTTAAGATTAGAAAAATAAACTGGGGACGTGGTACCTAAATTAATAGTAGTAATATTAGGATCACTTTCAATATTCGTTAGCTTAATAATTCTGTTTGCTTGGCTGCCATTGAATCGTACTTTATTAGCATACAAAATATTATTATCACTATCATAGTCAGATGGATTTATAAAAACTCCGCTATTTCCATTACCATATTCTACGGAGTTATTATCAAGATTAAAGAAGTACCACGCATTATAATAAGTTGAGGTAATCAATAATGGGTCATTATCATCAAAAAAACAAAAGGCACCATCGCCCCCACTAATCATATCGTTAATATCTAAATCGCCACCATCGTAAAATAAAGTTCCATTATCCTGCAAGCCACCAACCATATAGGTATTTTGATTATCATCTAAGATATCACATGTATAAAATTGTAATGTATTATATCCTTGATTCCTTTCAATAAAAACTGGATTAGATGATAATGAATTTTCAGAATAAAAAACTCCACCATCACTTGTTACGGCAATAGTGTTGGGATTTCCTGGTTGAAATGCAACTTTATGTATATCTGCATGTACATATCGATCACCTCCACCGTAGTACATTAAATCCCAATCAGATAAATTACTCCAGCTGATACCACCATCATCAGATCTGTAAAGCTCTAGCCCGCCAATAAAAACAATATCAGGATTTACTGGGCTCACTTCAATTTCTAGAGCATGCCATGCCAATGAAGCCCAATCACCTCCGGAGCTAGTTGGGAGGTTCACAGTTTCCCAGCTCAATCCTCCATCGTATGATTTAATTATATAGTTTCCATAAGATAAATTAAAACCCATATTATTCAAAAATCCTGATCCAACTACTCCATATACAATACTTGGATTAGATGCACATGAAGAAAATATAATTCGTCCTGGTATATTATAATTTGAATTACTTTCAATTAATAATTGATATTGGTTTGAAATACTCCAGCTATCAGAATCTCCAGTTGTTGAACTAAGAATAACTGCCCCGCCATCTCCATCTAAATTTTTCATAGTCCCAACTATAATATTCCCTGATGCGGTTATTTCAATATCAGATGGTGAATATGGAATATCAGTAGAAGGTATATTGGGTAGTACCTGCGTCCATGTTTGCCCTCCATTTAATGATTTGAATAAACCATCGCTAGGAGCACTCTCGTGATCTTGCCCTTGATATGTTCCCGAAACTACTGATGCATAAATTTCCACCTCATTATTAACTTGCTTTGCAGCCATATCCGTAACATATTGAAAGTCTGCTGTTGATGGCAATAAGCTCCATGTTAATCCTGCATCATTAGATTTCCATATACCAATACCTCTTGAAGAAGATTCTCTATAGGTAATCAATGCAGTATTTGCCTCACCTGTGGCAACGTAAAAAGTTTCAGTATCTAATGGATCGTATATTATTTGTGATACACTCAAATTATCCCAAAAATCATTTACTGCTACCCATCTAGAATCAATATTGCTAATATCATCATTATACCATAGTCCTCCGGTTACTCCTGCCGCCCATACTTTATTGTTTGAGGGGTCATTTGGGTCAAACATAATTGCTCTTGTTCTACCCCCCATATTTGATGGTACACTTTCCCAATTAATTGATCGACTATCTGAATTTTGACGCTGAATATTCCTAGTTTCTTTAAATGCTTCATGAAGTCTTTCAGATGGAACATATCCCAAAACAGGGTCAAGACTCATAAAAAAATTTTGAAAAGTAGCAAGATGAGGATGCTCAGGCTTGGGAATATTTTCCAACTCTTCTTTTGTATGATTAGGTATTGTTTGATATTTAGATAGTAAAAATGATTCATATTTATCACGTTTATTATCACTATATATTAAAATTAGAAACAAAAAGAATATTGGAAGAAAGTATAGGACGTAATTTTTCATATAACCTCAAGCTTTAATATTAAATGTAAAAAAATAAGAAAGGGGTAAAACTAATTTTCTTTAATGAAAATTTCTCCATCCCATTTAAAACCATCAAACTCAAAACCATCAAAATTATCTATTGATGTTACTTTATTTTTAACAATGTAGTTAACAAGCTGACCTTTAACTGCTTTTCCAAAGTGCCCAGCTGATGATTTTTTACCTTTTTTAATAACAAAAAAATCAATTTTTTTAACATTTTCGCCAGCATTGTATGCTTTACGATGAACTTGTGGCAATAAATCAATCACAAGATCCTCATCTTTAAGAGATTCTGTAATCACGTCTTTCCAATGATGATCAAGCGAAAGTACATTCATTTTTAACTTATACTCAGGTATTAGAGTTAATGGAGTGACCATTCCAAATAATCCACTGAAAATATAAAAATGTTTATCCATGAATGTTTTTTCAGTTTTTGAAAATGATTCCCAGTTTAGATTTTTGTATACTATACCTGTATATCTTTCTATTGCATGTGCACAATAGCTATTAAATATATCTTGATTCTGTCTATGAAAAGCTAGCGATTTCTCTTCAGATGTTCCATAAATTGAAGTTAAATCCTCCTCATCAATCAATTCTAATAAAGTAACAATTTGCTTAATATGGTCGCTGTAAATAAAATCTGTATCTTCAAATTTTATTTTATTTGATTGTATTTTTGATTTACCCTCACTGGGTGGTATAAGATATTTCATAAAAATTGTTTGTCCAAAAATTTAGAACGAAAATTTAATTATTTTTTTAAAAAGGTTGTAGTTTTTTTTAGTTTTTTTCTAATTCTTCTAATAATTCTAATTCTTCTAATAAAGAAGTATATAGTGCTCTATCCAACATTCTTAATATATTTATTTCTTTTTTTACTTCTCGAGATTTACCAAGCTCATTATACGTTAATGCTAATTCATAGTGAGCAGGTGCAAATTGTGGATTAATTTTTATAGATTTTTTAAAATATTTTGCTGCGCTAATAAAATTACTAAGTTTCTGATTGCACATCCCTAGATAATAAAGTGAAATTGAATCATCAGGATTCATTTTAATAGATTTGAGAAAATTAACTTCAGCTAATTTGTAATTAGAGTTTAAAAAGTAAATTTCAGCTAAAATATAATGTGCTAAATTATCATCAGGATTTTGTTCGACGAATAATGAAAAGTAATCAATAGCTTCCTGGTAAGCCTGTAATTCTTTATAGCAAATTCCAATTTGGTAAGTAATCTCAAAATCACTTGGATCTAATTTGAGTGCTTTTTCAAATGATTCCAGGGCCTTATTATAATCATTTTTCTGTGCATAGCTCATTGCCAAATTATAAAACATATTGACTGTAGGTTTACCCAAATTAATTGCCATTTGATAATGAAGTATTGCATTACTATGGTCACCTAATTCACTTTCTATATTAGCAAGAGTAAATAAAATCTCCGAGTCTACTTTACCTAATAAAATATACTTTGTAAGAGTCTCTTTTGCATTAACCATTTCATCCATTTTGATATATGAATTTGCTATATTAAACAGATAATCAACTTGACTAGAATCAGCATCATATAATCTTTGGTAGGCATCAATTGATTCAGGGTATCGTTGTTCTTGAAATAAAATATCTGCAAACGTTGCTAGGACATTAGAGCTATCAGGGTTAAAAATAATATAATCTCGCAATGGCTCCATTGCTTTACTATAATTTTTGTTTTTATAATGTAATAAACCAAGCCTTCTATTTGTTTCAATAATTTTAGGATTATATTTTCTCGCTTGATTATAATGGTAAATTGCGGTCTCAATCTCAACGGTGTTTTCATTAATAATACCTAAATAATAATGAGCTTCTCCATTTTCATTATTGAATTTTAAATACCTTTCCAATGATTCTTTTGCTCTGTTGAATTTTTCAATCTGGTAGTACGATATACCTAAATAATAATATATCTCCTCATTGCTTGGGTTTAATAAAATGTAATCAGTAAAATCATTAATGGATTGCTTGTAATTTGCACTATTCATATTAGCAAGTCCACGATAATAAAATGCCTCAAAATTATCGGGATCTTTTTTTATAACTTTAGAAAAAATTGTAGAGGCCTCATCATAGCGTTCAAGATAATATAGGCATTTTGATTGGTTGAATAGAGAATAGAGATCATCCTTTTCAAAAGTTTGCGCTTGCCTATAATTAAAAAGTGCAGATATAAAATCATTAGTTTGAAAATAATAATCACCTAGTATTTGATAAGCTCTTAAATCAGAAAAATAAATATCTACGTAATCATTTATATATTGAAAGGCTAAATCAAATTCTGATTGATAAAAATAAATTGTAGAAATTAATAGATTTTGACGCTTTACTTTATCTTCACTTCCAGAATAATTCATTAACGCATTTAAAATTTCTGAACTAAACTCTGAATGTTTTTCAATATACTGAGATAAATACTCCAAAGATATAGAATTATCAAGAGCAATTGCATTAACTAAGCTATTGGCTGCATCAAAATATAAACCAGCATTAATATATGAACTACTAATCTCCATTAGATTCATTGCTTGAAATGATATATCATCATTTATGTTTTCTGATTCATTTGAATCGAGCAAATCTAATCCAAATGTGAATGGAGACCAGCTATTTTCATCTATCATCATTTCTGCTTGATTTAAGAGTTCTATATTCTGATCAAGAAAATCAACTTTCAAAGTATCACCCAAATTTTCATATAAATCTCTCATGAATTCTAGAGATGGTTTTATATTCATTTGTTCATTAAATAAACGCTGGGACTTAACAAGAAGTGACTGTCGGAAATAAGCCTCCGCTTCATTTAATCTATATGTTTGTACTAAGAGCTCTCCAATAATCTCACTTAATCTTGCTACTTCAATATCATTAATACCAGATGAGTTAATCTGATAATCTAAAATTTCCTGATAGATAGCAATTGCATTATCAAAGTCACCCACATTGATTAATGATTGAGCAATTTCACTTAAGTCACTTTTAGATACAATAATATCATCATTAGAATCCTGTCCCATAATAAATGGAAAGACGCAAATGATTAATAAAAATTTATAAAAATTATTCATAGACAAATTATCAATTTAATTGTTAAAATTTACTATGCATTTAGTTAATATTTGTTCCATAATAAATTTTAACCAAAAAAATTTAAAAAATGAACATTAATTCTATAAAAGAAAAAATTAAAAAACATATACCTGATTCAAGGGTTGAAATAAAAGATAAGACTGGTACCGGTGATCATTTTAGCGTTCTTGTGATATCTAATAAATTTGAAGGAATAACTCTAGTTAATCGACATAAAATGATTTATGAATCTTTAAGCCAATATATAACTAAGGAGATTCACGCACTTCAAATAAAAACATATACTGAAAAGGAATCTTTAGATGTCTAGATGGTCCTTAGAGTCATGGAAAAATTATATTCTTGATCAGGCTCCAGGCTGGCAGGATAATCAAGAGTTAAAAAATACTACCAATCAAATTAGAAAAAAACCTCCAATAGTTTTTAAAGATGAAATTAAGCTACTAAAAAAACGATTATCTAAAGTTCATGATGGAAATTATTTTATAATTCAAGGTGGTGACTGTGCAGAAACATTTTCAGATTTCAATGGCGAATTAATAAAAAATAAACTCAATATTCTATTACAAATGTCAGTTTTATTATCATATAAAACATCACTGAAAACCATTAGAATAGGTAGAATTGCTGGCCAATTTGCAAAACCACGAACTAACCCTATAGAAATTTTTAATAATATGGAATTTCCATCTTATCGAGGAGATGCAATTAATAGTCTCGATTGCAACATAAAATCAAGGACGCCTAATCCATTACGAATGCTAGAAGCATATAATCAATCAGTATACACACTAAACTTAATCAGATCAATCATAAACAGTGGATATACAAACATATTAAATGCCAATGAATGGGATTTAGATTTCATTAAACAATCACCGCAGGTAAGAGAATACAATGAAATTATAAGTAAAATTCAACAAACGTTGTCATTTATAAAAACAGTTGATAGAAAATCAGAAAATATTAAAGATGTTGAGCTATATGAATTTTTTACATCACATGAAGGACTAATACTTGAATACGAACAAGCTTTAACAAAATATGATGCTTTAGAAAAAAAATATTATGACTACTCTGCTCATATGATTTGGGTTGGTGACAGGACAAGGTCGGTTAATGGATCTCATATAGAATTTGTTTCTGGAATAGAAAATCCGATAGGCATCAAAGTAGGTCCATCAATTGATAAGCATGAATTGATTGACATAATAAAAAAAGTAAATCCTAATAATGAAAAAGGAAAAATTTTATTAATTACAAGGTTTGGTGTACAATCAATTGAACATAAGCTGCCAGAAATTATCCAACTGATTAATAAGCATGAACTTAATGTGATTTGGATGTGTGACCCGATGCATGGTAATACATTCAAAAACGATCAAGGAATTAAGACTAGACATTTTAATACTATAACTAAAGAGATTGAACTTTTTATCAGTATCCATAAGAAAATGAAAAGTATTGGTGGTGGTATCCATATAGAGTTTACAAGTGATAATGTCACTGAATGTTTAGGTGGTTTTCAAAATATAGAAAACAATGAATTACTTAATAGATATGAAACTGCTTGTGATCCAAGATTAAATAATCAACAAAGCTTAGAATTAATATTTAAATTAAACGACTTAATAATAAAAGGGAGTAAGGATGTCTAATCTAAAAATAACTGGTTATGGTGATGATCTTACAATTGATAATATTAGATTGGGAGACCTATCTCCTTCAGAACATGAAAAAATTGAAAAGGAAAAAGGTGGTCAGAATTATAAACCTCTTGAGGATGTAGTTGTTTCACATGTAAAAGATTCATCTACTTTAATTTGTCGAAAACCTTCTGATAATGATGTAGAAGCATATGTTGAAGAAGAATTAATTGATGGTTTATGTTGTTATTCTGCTGTAAACCAAGGTCAGCTGAATCAAGAAATAGTTGATGCTGTAACACATCACCTTCAAAAAGAAAAACTACCTACAGTGCCACGCTCAATAAGACATAAATACATGAGTGCATTTTTACTTGCTGCTACATCGATAACTGGAATGGATAAAGTTGTTCCAAAAGTTTCAGGAGCAGAATCCTGGGAATTGACATTTAAATTATGTAGAAGATGGGGATATCAAGTTAAGCAGATTCCTAAAAATGAATGTATAATAGTTGGAGCAACAGGTAATTTCCATGGAAGAACTCTTGCTGCTGTTTCTATGTCTGACGATCCAGATTCAAGAGGTGATTTTGGACCTTTCCTACCAGGAATTGAGCTGGTTCCATACAATAATATTGATGCTTTAAAAAAATTATTTGAAGAAAAAGGTGATAAAATAGCTGCATATTCAGTTGAACCAATACAGGGAGAAGCGGGTGTAATTGTTCCTGATGATGACTATTGGCCTGAGGTGCAAAAATTATGTAAAAAACATAATATCCTATTAGCAATGGATGAAGTTCAAACTGGATTTGGTAGAACAGGTGCAAATTTTGCATATCAACTATTTAATGTTCAGCCAGATATCATTGGATGTGGGAAAGCAGCTGGTGGAGGAATCTTACCAGTTTCTTTTGTTGCTGGAAAAAAAGAAATTATTGACACGTTAACGCCGGGCTCTGAGGGTTCTACTTTTGGAGGATACCCATTAGCATCCGTAGTTGGTGTTTATGCTATTAAAACATTAGTGGATTTAAAATTAGCTGAAAATGCACGTGTGCGAGGTAAGCAATTGATGGATCATTTTAATGATATAAAAAATGAATTTCCTGATAAGATCAAAGAAACTAGAGGAAAAGGTTTATTAACTGCCTTTGAAATGCATGATGAAAAACATTTAGATGGCCACAAGGTTTCAGTTGAATTACTAAATCAGGGCGTATATGCAAAGGAAACTCATCATTCAACAGTCAGAGTCGCCCCTGCGCTAACTATTGAATCATGGCAAGTTGATAATATGGCGGAAAAATTACACAAGGTAATTAAAGCATTATAAAGATAGAATCTTAAAAATCTATTATTAAATATTTATTGCATAAAAATAATATAAGTTTGAAATTAGATGGTTACTCTTAAGGAAATGATAATGAAAAATACGATTATAATATTAATACTCTTTTTATCGCTTTATAGCTGTAGGAATTCATATGAATTAAGTATGGAAAGGGGTGAGTACTTCTATAATGTTGGTGCATATGAAGAAGCAACTCTTGAATATAAAAGTGTGATTAATCATTATCCCAGCGATATTAGAGTACTAGATGAAAAAACTATTCATATGCTTGCCAATGCTCATCATAATCTAGCTGTCATATTCTTAAAACGATCAACAAAAACTGATGATAAAATCAAGAAATTATCCTTTTTAGATCAAGCTATTTCAGAGGCAAAGCAATCATATACGCTATACCCAAAAGATGCTTACAAAGAAACATGGGATAGTATTCAATCCATCTTAAATACTATTCAATAATTATAAAATTATCGATCTAGTATTTCGTTCCAATCAGAAATCCTTTGATTGATTTCACTATTGTCTGTTAATTCACCAATAATCATTATTTCTTCAATGATATCATTTTGAGAAATACTATTTACGACATCTTGATCTTCATCATTAATAACCTGTCCAAAAATTGTATGATTGTTATCAAGCCATGGAGTTTCAACATGAGTAATAAAAAATTGACTTCCGTTCGTACCAGGACCGGCATTTGCCATAGATAAAATTCCAGGCTTATCATGCTTTAATGAATCATGAAATTCATCTTCAAAGTCATATCCTGGCCCACCAGTACCTGTGCCCAAAGGACATCCAGTTTGAATCATGAAATCATCTATTACACGATGAAATTTTAAATTATTATAGTAACCTCTATTTGCTAAATTAACAAAATTTGATACGGTTAATGGAACTTGATCGTAAAATAAATTTAATTTAATAGTTCCTTTGTTTGTTTTAATATGTGCTTCCATTAATTTTCTCCAAAATTTAATTTTTTTATTAACCTACAATATCTTCACCACCGTCAACTCTAATAGTATTACCCGTCATCCAAGTATCATAACTTTTCCCAATCATTAAAGCAACTTTAGCTACATCTTTTGGAGTAGTTAATCTTTGATTAGGATTAATATGCTCCATTCTTTTTATCATATTCTCGTTTCCTGGAATTTTTCTTAATGCAGGGGTATCAGTAACTCCTGCTTGAATAGTATTTACAGCAATACTTTTGGCAGCAAGCTCAACAGCTAATTGCCTAGATGCTGATTCCAATGCAGCTTTTGACATAGATACCGCACCATATGATAACCATTGTTTGCGAGCACCTGCACTAGTCATAGCTATAATTTGGCTTCCTTTAATAAATAAATCGTTATCATAAATTGATTGACTCCAATAAATGAGACTATTGGACATCACATCAATTGTCATATCAATATTTTTTTTATTTAATCTCTTAGGTTTGTCAGAATGAATGAGTGGCTTCATACTACCAAATGCTAAAGAGTGAATTAAAACTTTAATTTTTACATCATTAAATTCTTCACTACTTAGCAATGACTCCATTTCTTCATAATTACATGCATTCATTTTAATTAACTTGGAATCTACATTATAATTTAAAATTTCGTTATTAAGTTTCTCTATTTGATCTTTTGGTTTTCTCATATAAAGACCAATGATGTTAATACCAGATTTTGCAAATTCTTTTGCACATGCAGCGCCAATTCCACTAGAAACACCTAAAATTAATGCATACTCTTTTGACATATCACTTCTTCCTTAATATCTATACTATTAATTTATACTATGAAATTACTTGGTACAAATAAAAGTATAGCACTATGAGCTTATCAGTTGGAATCATAGGATTGCCCAATGTAGGCAAATCAACTATTTTTAATGCCCTTACAGAAGCAAAGGTTGCATCTGAAAATTACCCATTCTGTACTATCGATCCCAATCATGGAATTGTCCAGGTACCTGATAAACGAATAGAGCAAATAAATTCTTATATTGAAACAGAAAAAATAATTTATAACTCTATTGAATTTGTAGATATTGCTGGATTAGTTAAAGGAGCAAGTACTGGAGAAGGATTAGGTAATAAGTTTTTATCTCAAATTCGGAATGTAGATGCAATCATTCATGTAGTAAGATGTTTTGAAAGTAAAGATATTACTCACGTTGATGGAAATGTAAATCCTGTTAGAGATATTGAAACGATCAATACAGAGCTTATTCTTAAGGATATGGAATCAATAGATAAGAGAATTAATAATGTTACTAAAATTGCCAAAAGTGGCGATAAGAATGCTAAAGCTGAACTTGATTTATTAAATAAAATTAATGATCATCTTAATGAGGGTGATTTAATAATAAATCTTCAATTAACAGAAGAAGAGAAAGTAATTTTAAAATCATTTGCACTTCTTACATCCAAACCTATGATTTTCGTAGCCAATATTAGTGATAATGATTTAATCAATGAAAATAGTGATCACACTAAAGCATTATTGGAATATGCTTCATCTAAAAATAAAACGGTCGTCGAGTTATCTGGATCCATTGAAATGGAAATTGCAGGTATTGATAAAAAAGATCAGCTAGAATTTCTCAAAGAATATGGTCTAGAAGAATCAGGGTTAAATAAAATGATTAGAAATTCATATAAAATTTTAAATCTCGAAACCTTTTTTACTGCAGGACCAAAAGAAATCCGAGCATGGTCAATACCCAAGGGGGCTACAGCTCCTAATGCGGCAGGCGTAATTCATACAGATTTTGAAAGAGGTTTTATTAAAGCTGAAGTTTATAATATTGAAGATTTAATTGAATTTCAAAATGAAGAAAATATAAAAAGTGCGGGTAAACTTCGTCAGGAAGGCAAAGACTACATTGTAAATGATGGAGATATTATTTTCTTCAAATTTAATGTTTAATATTTCTTTGGATAAATTTATTAATACGTTGCTGAATAATATCTTTTTCAACATCACAATCAAATATATTATGTGTAGATTGATCAACAATCATTGATGAAATCTCTTTTGCCTGAATATATCTTTTCATAATAGAATAATTATTAAATATAGATGTATGATCCTCTTTTGAATGAATTAATAAAGATGGGCATTTAATTTTATGAAGCACATGCTTGTAAACATAGCTAGAAAGTTTTCTAACTTCGTTCAATGCAATAAGAGGCCATTTATTATATCCATAATATATTTTTTGACCTTTGTTGAATTCATATCGTTTTAATCGAGATTTCCACAAATGACATAAAAGTGGATTTAATATATGAACTTTAAATGGTTTATTGAATTCTAATACTGGTGCAGCCGAAATCAAACCATTAATCGGAAAAGTTACAGATATATGCATTGCAAGTAATGCGCCCATACTAATACCACAAACATATAGATTATCACAATGAGAAGATAGATATGCCATTCTTTTTTCTACGTGATCTATCCATTCATAGTATGTAGTACTGTTACAATCGCGAACTGAGGTGCCATGACCCGGTAAGTTATCAGCAATAACATGATATTTTTGTTCTGTTAAATAATCAATTAATTTTTTTAATTCATAGGTTGTATTTGTAAACCCATGAATTAATAGTATACCAGTTTTGCTACCTTTATTGGTTTCATAATTATTTGTATCAAATAGCTTGGTCTGTTCTAGAAGTTCTCTCATCATTCATGGATTTTAACATATTAATTGCATAGATATCATTTAAATCAATCACATTGTGTTTCATATGTTTATATATAACAATCTTTAAACTATTAATCAAATCAATTTTACCTATCATTTTATTATCTAGTTTCTGAAGACTGGCAATATCTTGATTTAATATTTTAATTAATTCTATATCTTCTGAGCTTATGCTATTATTACTCGATCCCGTAAAAGCATTATCAAAATTTATTTCATACCCAATATTTTTATTTAATTGTATTAAAAAATAAATGAATAAGATTTCTATATTCATTTTCTTTTGATCCATGTAATCAAAAATTTCAATAATGATATTATACAAATTAGAATAGTGTTGATTTTCCATACACAATTTATCTATTAAAGAAATAATTGCCATATTATAATAAAAGTTAGTTAGATATTTTCTGGAATTGTAATAGGCCTTTATAAGCTTAATCTCTCTAGATACCTTTAAATTAGGTTTATTAAGAAAAGTTATGTTAATTAAATTCCCTGGCTCTATGCTGCCAGAAATATTATTTTTTTGTCTTTTAGCACCTTTAAAAATAATAGAAATTTTTCCAGTTTCTTTGGAAAATACTCTAGATATTATGCTTGTTTCTTTATAGGGTATATTTTTTAAAATGAATGCATCGGTAGATATATACATTATCTATCACTAATATGCTTTAGCAAAAATAGCCTCATGAAGTGCATCTTTTTCTGAAAAGATACATTTTTTATTTTCAGGATTTTCATCAAAAGGTATACAGCGAATCGTAGCTTTGGTCTCATCTTTAATTTGTTTCTCAGTAATCTCTGTACCATCCCAACCACATCGTACAAAACCACCTTCATTAATCACT
>CEOF01030431.1_pt1 | contig 27029 bp, 24 predicted proteins | sample 361311 | NCBI WGS metagenome assembly CEOF01 (sample SAMEA2619667, study PRJEB7988) | marine metagenome | biome: marine biome (ENVO:00000447); feature: surface water layer (ENVO:00002042); material: "saline water (ENVO:00002010), including plankton (ENVO:xxxxxxxx)" | depth 5 m
GTACCAGCTGACTCACAAGCAGTTTACGAGTCAATCAGAATTGGTGACGTAACAATCTCACATGAGGTGTGGGAATCTGCTTTTGGTAAATCTTTTGATACAGCAAGGGACAAAGGTGGTTTATTAGACTGGGGAGACCATGAAGCTAGAACAATTGAAGACATGGGCTATCCAGATTGGGCAGTAAAATATTGCCCAGGTCTACCAGACTGGAATGCATTAAAAAATCCTGACTGTGCTAAAAAATTTGCGACACCTGATTCAGGTGGTAAAGGACGTATGCTTGAAGGTCCACAAAGTTGGCATGGAGATCTAATCCCTCAAAGAATAGAGGCTCTTGGATTGGGAGATCTTTGGACAGTTAAGTTTGCTGGTGGTGCTGATGCGTTATGGGCAGAACTTAAAGCTGCAAAAAAAGAAGGTAGAGGAACTATAATTTTCAACTGGACGCCAAACTTTACAGACGGTGCTGGTTTTACATTTATAGACTTTCCACCATACTATGACGGATGTAGACCGGTTGATGGTGGGGATGGAAAATGTGGAGCTCCTGACGGTTATTTGAAAAAAGCTGTTAACGAGAATTTCCCAAAAACTCACCCGGCTGCAGCAGCAATGTATAAAAAATTGTCATTTAACACTAGTCAAATTGGAGCAATGGCTGCATTAGTTGACTTAGATAAAATGACTCATGAAGATGCTGCTAAAAAATGGCTAGCTGATAACAAATCAGTATGGCAGAGCTGGACTAAGTAGTCACATTTTTAACTTTTAAATATTAAAATTCTCCCCTAGTTTTACTAGGGGGGGATTTTTTTTTTATTTTAGTGTAGTTTAACGTTAAAATTTAATGAGAAAAATATTTATATATATTATTTTAAGTCTAATTTTCTCAAACACATGTTATGCAAAAAAATCAGGTTGCACTGATGGTGATTGCAACAATGGATTTGGAACCTGGACATATACAGATAAGACAACCTATGTAGGAGACTGGGTAAATGGCTCAAAAAAAGGAAAAGGTATAGAAACTTGGCCAAATGGATACGTGTATGAAGGTGAGTTCAGCGAGAGTAAATGGCATGGTTTAGGTATCTTAAAATTTCCTGACGGATCTACTTATTCAGGTGAATGGAAAAATAACAAAATGCATGGCAAAGGCATTTTCACCTGGTCTGATGGTAAAGTTATTGAAGGCACATGGAGCGAAGGTGCTTATGTTAAATAAAATAAAATATTTTCCAGAAAATTTAAAAAGTTCAATCAGTTTAGTAATATTAACAATAATGATTTTTTTTATATTTTTTATACTTAACAACATTTATGGACCAGATCCCAATGCCGAAATCAAAAAAGCTGAACAAAAAAAAATAGAAGCTAAAGCTAATGAATTTATCGAAACCCTACCAAGGGGTGTATTGACTTTTTATAAGTCTGAAAAAGGAAGAATATTAACATTGGAAGAATATAAAATAGTTTGCAATAATACAAAGATTATTACTCAAAGAGCTATTATGGGTGCAAATATTACCGATACTAATGCTTTTAATTTGTATACCGCAAACGGTGGTACAACTGGAAAATATTCAGTAAACTGGGATGAGATAAAAAATAAATGTTATGCTGAATTTACAGTAAAACCTTTAGAAGGATCGTCAGAATCAGTAACAGTCAAAGGCGAAGCACTTGGATTTTTAAGAACTAGTATAGATACTAGGGTATATTTTATTAAAAACTTTTAGATGGAGTATTTATTTACAAAAATAGTATAATTAAACTGAAAAATTATGTCTTCAACACCAGTAATTAAATGTGAGTCGGTCTATAAAATTTTTGGACACAACGCAGATAAAATGCTTCAAAATGCAAATGGAAATGTAGACGCTAAAACGTTTCAAGATGCAGGGTGTATTGTTGGTGTAAATAACGCTTCATTTGAAGTTTCAAAAGGAGAAATGCTTGTAGTTATGGGTTTGTCTGGTTCAGGCAAGTCTACTTTGCTTAGATGTATTTCAAGACTAACAGATGCTACCGGAGGTAAAATATTTATCGAAGGACAAGACCTGCTAGCAATGAATAATAAACAATTAATTGAATTAAGAAGAAGTAAAATGGGAATGGTTTTTCAAAGTTTTGCATTACTTCCACACAAAACAGTTTTAGAAAATATTGCATTTCCATTGCAGATTAAAGGCAATAAGACTGAAGACAGCATCAATAAGGCTATGGAAATGGTTGAGCTAGTGGGTCTCAAAGGTAGAGAAAATTATTTTCCAAGAGAATTGTCAGGTGGTCAACAACAAAGAGTAGGTATCGCTCGTTCACTTGCTGTAGAACCTGATATTTGGTTTTTAGACGAACCTTTTTCAGCCCTAGACCCTTTGATTAGAAAAGAAATGCAAGATGAATTTTTAAGACTTCAAGGTGTATTAAATAAAACAATTTTATTTATTACACATGATTTTGACGAAGCATTAAGACTTGCAGATAGAATCGCTATTATGAAAGATGGTTTGATTGAACAATTGGATACACCAGCAGATATAGTTTTAAATCCTAAAACTGAATATGTTAGAAAATTTACTGAGGAAGTTCCTAGAGAAAAAGTATTAAAGATAGAGGCGGTAATGGATAAATCAACAGAGGGACAAGATGAAAACATCATAAGTGTATCCAAAGATGCAATAATAGAAACTGTAGCTGAAAAAATTTTAAGCCAAGATAAGCCTGTAAATGTTGTAAATAAAGAGAATAATGTTATTGGAAGTGTGAAACCATCAAAAATAATTCAAACAGTTTTTGGTAAGATAAAAGAAAATGATTAAAAATTTATGAAATTAATTCAAACATATCCAAAAGCTTTTCAATGGCTCTTTTTACTTATTATATTTTTTGGTTTATGTTTTGCAATACAGGTCCCAGAAGGATATGAGTTTGCGAAAGCTGGTACTGAATTTATTGATAAAGATAAGCTTGATCAAACCAAATATAGCGTGTTTTGGAGATTGCCAGCATTTATTGCATGGATGCCTGGATGGATAAACGACTCAGTATTTTTTTTGTTAAATGAGTGGGCACCAATAGAATATTTTGATAGCGATATTCAAGAGACTAAATCTCGTCCAGTAGTTCTTCATATTACAAGAATTATATCCAGATCAATGCTTTTTATGATTGAGTTCATAAGAGAAATTTTAATTGGTGGAGTTGAAACTGTAGTAGCATTTACAAGTTGGGATTGGTTAGATAAAAATCCTTGGGCAGAACTACCGGGTTTGCCTTGGACAATAGTGGCTGGAGGAGCAATCATTCTTGGTTATAAACTTAATGGAAGAAATCTAGCAATCTTTGCTGGTATAACTATGATTTATATTTCAGCTTTTGGCCAATGGAAACCATCCATGCAAACTTTATCTTTTGTGATGGTGGCAGCACCAATATCTTTTATATTAGGATTAGCCCTAGGTATTTGGGCATACAAAAGTAAAAGAGTAGAAAGCATTCTAAACCCACTATTAAATGTTGCTCAAACTATGCCTCATTACTCATATTTAGTTCCGATTATGGTTCTATTTGGTATTGGTGATCACGCAGGTGCAATAGCAACAATTATTTTTGCTACACCGCCAATGGTAAGACTTACTTTGTTAGGTCTTAGGAAAGTTTCGCCAGAGGTTATAGAGGCAGGTAAAATGAGTGGTTGTAGTGATTTTCAATTACTATTCCGAGTTTTAATTCCTACAGCAAGAAGAGATATTTTGATAGGTGTCAACCAAGTTATAATGCAATGTTTAGCGATGGCAGTGATTGCCTCATTTATTGGTGCAAAAGGCTTAGGTTGGAATTTATTATTGGCTCTTAATCAATTAAGAATAGGTTTAGCATTAGAAGCAGGAATTTGTATAACATTGATAGCTGTATTGCTTGATAAAATGTCATTAGCATGGGCCAATAAACAAATAAACTATTTTGAAAACCCAACATTTTTGCAGAGAAATAAATATTTGATGATTTTTGTTTTTATTGTAATAGGCGGATATATTTTATCTTACGTTGGAACTATATATTTTAAAGAAGGTTTTAATTACTTATTTATTGTACCGCATAACAAAGGAATTTCAACGGAAGCGTTTTGGGATTCTGGAGTAGACTGGATACTGGATAATTTCTTTGATCCACTAAAAGTTTTTAATACATGGTTAATAACCGAAGTTTTAATACCAATGAAAAATGCTTTTTTGAGGATGCCTGTTGTTGCTACCTTTATTTTGTTTATGGGAGCAGGGCATATAATTGGTGGAATTAGATCGGCGTTAGTTGTTGGAGGCTTTACTTTATTTATCGCAATGACTGAATGGTGGGATAGAGCACTTATAACCATGTACATGGCAACATTTGGAGTAATAGTCTCTGGTATACTTGGTATAATAATTGGCACTTTGAGTGCACAAAATAAAACAAGTACAAAAATAACACTAGCGGTGTGCGATACACTGCAAACATTCCCATCTTTTATTTATTTAATACCAGTAATCATGTTGTTTGGTGTTACAGATACCTCAGTTTTAATTGCAGTTGTAATCTACGCGACAATACCAGCTACAAGGTACACTATAGAAGGATTAAGAAGTGTTCCATCAGCACTACAAGATGCAGGATCGATGTCTGGTGTAAACAGGCTGCAAAGATGGATGAAAATAGAACTCCCCTTAGCTTTTCCTCATATGATGCTTGGAATTAATCAAACGGTCGTATTCGCATTATTTATGGTTATAATTGGAGCCATGATAGGTACTACTGATTTAGGACAATACATACTCAAAGCTTTGTCTGACAGACAAGGAACAGGAAATGGTTTAATGTTAGGTTTGTGCGTGGCTTTTATTGGATTAGCTGTAGATAATTTAATTCGTACTTGGGCTGAAAAACAAAAGAAATTATTAGGGCAGGAATAGTATTTTGTGAATGGAATACTAAGTATAGATCAAGGAACCACATCATCAAGAGCAATTATTTTTTCAACTAAGGGTAAAAAAATTATTTCATCACAATTAGAGCTCAAACAGTTTTTCCCAAAAAATGGATGGGTAGAGCACAATCCAAATGAAATTTGGTCTTCAACAATTAAAGTAACAAAAAATGTCTTAAATAAATCAAAAAAATTAAACATAAATATTAAAGCATTAGGTATTACAAATCAAAGAGAAACAACTGTTTGCTGGGATAAGAAAACAGGTAAACCTGTGTATAATGCAATCGTATGGCAAGACAGAAGAACAGAAAATTACTGTAAAAAAATTAAAAAAAAAGAGAATTTAATTAAAAAAAAAACAGGGTTATTACTAGACCCATATTTCTCAGCTACAAAAATAAAATGGATAATTGATAATATCCCAAACGCAAAAAAGTTATTAAAAAAAAACCAACTATTATTTGGTACAATAGATAGTTTTTTGATTTGGAAATTAACTGACGGTAAAGTTCATGCGACTGATGCTTCAAATGCTTCAAGAACCATGCTTTTTAATATAGTACAAAATAAATGGGATAAAGAAATTTTAAAAATATTTAAATTAAATAAAAAAATTCTTCCTATAGTTAAAAATTCTGCTGATGATTTTGGTTTTACGTGTAAAAAAATAGTTGGACAAAAAATACCTATATCAGGTGTGTTAGGTGACCAACAGGCAGCCGCAATGGGTCAAGTTTGTTTTGAAAAAGGATCAGTAAAATGCACCTATGGAACTGGAGCTTTTGTAATAATGAATACAGGCAATAAAAGATTAATTTCAAAAAATAAACTACTCACAACAATTTGTTATAGGATAAACAACAAAACCACTTATGCTTTAGAGGGTTCTATATTTATCGCAGGAGCGGGTATACAATGGTTAAGAGATAAAATAAGACTAATAAACAATGCTTATCAAACGGAAAAAATCGCAAAATCAAAAAAAAACACTCAAGGTGTTTATGTAGTGCCAGCCTTTACCGGATTAGGAGCCCCATATTGGAATCCAAAATCCAGAGGTATAATTACAGGTCTAACAAGAAATAGCGATTGGAAGAATATAGTTAGAGCTACAGTGGAGTCAGTTGCTTATCAAACTTTTGATTTATTCAACTCAATGAGAAAAGATGGTCTTCATCCATCTAGTGTTAAGGTTGATGGTGGTATGGTTTCAAATAATTGGTTTACACAATTTTTATCAGAAATATTAAGAATAAAGATTGTAAAATCAGGAATTAACGAGACTACAGCATTGGGCGCCGCATATATTGCCGGTTATCAAGTAGGTATTTTTAAATCTCTCAAACATATTAAGAGATATTGGAAAAAAGATAGAGATTTCAAACCAAAATTCAATAAAAGTTATAGAAATAAGTTATTGCAAGGATGGGAACAAGCAATTAGAAAAACTTTAGCATAATTGTATTATGGCAAAAATTTTAATTATTGGTGGTGGAGCAATGGGATCAGCTTTTTCAATTCCATGTTTAGAAAATAAAAATGACGTTACCATTACTGAACCTTACAGTAAGGAATTTATTAAAAATCTTAAATCAAAAAATAAATTTCATTCAGCTTTAAAAATAAACCTTTCAAAAAAATTAAAATTTAAAAAATTTAGCAAAGAACTATTTAAGGAAAAATTTAATTTAGTAGTAATTGCCTTGAGTTTATCAGGAATAAACTTTATTAATGCAGAGCTTCAAAATTTAAACAATAAAATACCATTACTGATTTTAACGAAGGGATTAAAATATGATAAAAAAAAAAATAAAATTCTAACTATTTCTGAGCTAATTAAAAAAAAACATAAAGGTATAAATATTTCAGTATTAAAGGGACCTTGTTTAGCAAAAGAACTTGCAAGAAAAAAACAGACTAACGTAATAATAGCTAATAAAAATGTAAAATTTGCAAAAAAAATTGGAAAGTTAATTTCAACCAACTATTACTCAATTGAATATTCCTCAGATGTAATAGGTGTGGAAATTTGCTCAGCTATTAAAAATATATATTCAATGATTGTTGGAGCAGGACAATCTTTAAACATGTCTTCTAATTTGTTCCAGAAATCTTTAATTGAAATGAGGTATTTAACTAAGCATTTAAAAGGAAGAGAGTCTACCGTTGAAAGTCTTGCTGGGGTTGGTGATTTGTATGTTAGTGCTGCAGGTGGTCGAAATAGCAAAATGGGAAATTTTTTAGGGAAGGGTTTGAAATTTAAAACAGCAAAAAACAAATTTATGCTTAAAGATACAGTAGAAGGTGAGCAGTTAGCTAGAGAAATAGCACCTTATATTTTTAAAAAAATACAAATTAAAAAAATTCCATTAATGATCAGCATGCTAAGATCTTTATTAAATAACACTAAATTAAATTTGAAAAAAATATAAATGTTTATGAGATCTAATTGGAACTATCCAACAACAGTATGGGTTGGAGAAGGTAGAATTTATGACATTATTTTAGCTTGTAAAAATTTAAAAATTGAAAAACCTTTATTTGTTACAGATAAGGATTTAATAAGTTTAGATTTTGTAAAAAATGTACTCATAATTATTAACAAAGAATTTAAAAATATAAAAATTTTTTCTAACTTCTCAGGTAATCCAGTCGGCGATAATGTAGATGAAGGTGTAAAAGAATATAAAAAAAATAATTGTGATGGTGTGATAGCATTTGGTGGAGGTAGCGGACTAGACGTAGGTAAGGCAATAGCCTTTATGTCTGGTCAATCAAGACCAATATGGGATTTTGAGGATATAGGTGATTATTGGAAAAGAGCAAATAATGAAAAAATTCCTCCAATAATAGCAGTACCTACAACTGCAGGAACCGGTTCAGAAACTGGAAGAGCATCTGCAATAATAAATACAAAAACTGGAGTAAAAAAAATCATATTTCATCCTAAGTTTTTACCTTCAATTGTAATTTTGGATCCAACTTTAACAACAGAACTCTCTCCAAGACTAACAGCTGCAACAGGTATGGATGCTTTAGCTCATAATTTAGAGGCATTTTGTGCACCTGGTTTTCATCCAATGGCCGATGGTATTTCTATTGAGGGTATAAAATTAATTAAAAAATCTTTAATAACTGCAGTTAAAGATGGAAAAAATTTACAAGCAAGGCTGGATATGTTGACTGCTGCAAGTATGGGCTCCACCGCATTTCAAAAAGGTCTTGGAGCAATACATTCATTAAGTCACCCTGTAAATGCACAGTTTAACATACATCACGGACTATCTAATGCAATTTTTATGCCATATGTATTAAGTTACAATAGAAAACAAATTGAAGAAAGGATTGTATCTATATGCGATTATCTTAATTTAAAAAAAGATTTTAATAGTTTTTTAAAATGGATTATGGAATTAAGGGAGGAATTGAACATTCCTCATAAGCTTTCTGAGGTTATAAGCGAAGATAAATTTGATATAGAATTATTATCAAAAATGGCTCTAGAAGATCCGTCTACCGCTACAAATCCAAAAAATTTGAATTTAAATGATATGAAAAAATTATATGAAGAAAGTATGAGGGGTAATTTATTTAAATGAAGAAAATATTAATAGTAGAAGGAAATTTAAAAGAAGAAAATCAACAATTTACAAACTCTGGGATACAAACTCATACAGAGAGTTTAAAAGAAAGTATCGCATATTTTACTAAAAATTTAGAGATTGATGTTGCGAATCCTTCTTCAGACCCAAAAGTATTTGAAAATATAAAAAATTTAAGTGAATACGACGGGTTAATTTGGGGCGGCAGTAGCTTAAATATTTATAGTGATACCATAGAAATTCGTAGACAAATTGATTTTATGAAAGAATCACAAAAAAAAATTAATAAAATTCTTGCAATCTGTTGGGGTATGCAAGTTGCAGTTACAGCCGCAGGTGGACAAGTAAAAAAGTGTGAAAATGGAACCCATAGAGGAATTGCCCACAAAATTCAAATAAACGAAAATGGTTTAAGACATCCTCTTTATAAAGATAAAAAAAAAGAATTTAATACACCAGCATTTAATTTTGACGAAGTTTCCAAAATACCTGATAACGCTATCCTGTTATCATCTAACAAAATTAACAGGGTACAAGGTTTGCATTTTAAAATTAATAACAGTGATATTTGGGGTATACAGTATCACCCAGAAATACCATACGATAAAATGATAAGATTGATTCATTTTAGAGCAGAAAGATTGATAAATAAAAAAGCTTTCAAAGATCAAAATGAAATAGATGTTCATGTTCAAATGATTGAAGATGAAAATAAGGTTACAAATAAAGATTTAAGAATGATGGAATTAAAAAATTGGATAAATTATTTAAATGAAAATTAAATCTAAGGAACAAATAATTGAACATTTTATTTCGGGAAATAAACTGAGCCAGTTTATTGGTGTTGAAAATGAAAAATTTTTATTTAAAAAAAATAACAAAAGAGCCGATTATATAGATTTATTAAAAATCTTTAATTTCTTTATTCAAAAATTTAGTTGGCAACCGATTAAAGAAGATGAAAATATTATTGGATTAAAAAAAAATGGAAAAATGATTACACTTGAACCAGGAAATCAAATTGAATTATCTGGTAGTCAATTATCTAATATTCATGAGGTTTGTTCAGAGTCTTTTGATTTCCAGGAAAAATTAGATATTGCTTGTAAGGAAATTGGCTTAAAAACTTTATCAGTTGGCTATGACCCATTTTCTAATGTTGATAATATTCCTAATAATCCCAAAAAAAGATATAAAGTAATGACTAAGGAGATGCCCAAAAATGGCTCTTTAAGTCTCGAAATGATGTATCAAACTGCAGGCACACAAATAAATATTGATTATAAAAATGAAGATGATTTTAGAAAAAAGTTCAAAATTATCTCTTTTTTGACACCCTTAAGTATCGCATTATTTTCTAATTCAGCAATTAAGGAAAATAAATTTAGTGGATATTTATCCTATCGTTCTAAAGTTTGGCAAAACACCTCAAGGGGTGGACTGCCAAAAATTTTCTTAGAAGACATGTCTTTTGAGAAATATGCAGATTTTGTTTTAAGTTATCCATTATTATTTATACAAAAAAATAATGAATATTTATTTCCTGAAGGAAAAAATTATAGCGACCTAATCAAACAAGATTTAGCTGACAAAGAAAATCTTGAATTACACTTATCTACTATTTTTACCGAGTTAAGATTAAAAAAATATATAGAAATTAGATCTTTGGATGCGTGCGAATGGGATTGCCATTGTTCAGGTCCAGCATTTTTTATTGGACTATTGTATGGAAACTTAGATGAGTGTTACAATATTGTTAATAAATGGGATAAAAAAAATATAATAGACGCATATTCCGATAGTCCAATTAAAGGTTTAAAAACAGAGATTGATGGTAAAAGTATTTTATATTGGACAGATATTTTTTTTAAATTAAGCAAAGATGGATTAGAAAAAAGAAATTTTACTAATTTAAGAAACAATAACGAGACGCAATATTTAAAAAGTATCGAAAGTATGATCCAAAAAAAAAGTACGAGGGCAGAGGATGTGGTTAAAAATCTAAAATAATGAGAAGAGTAGTTGCAATACAATCTGATAATTTTATGAGAATCAATCCAGCCACAGACACATCGTTACAGTTAGCCATTGAGGCCCAGAAAAGAGGTTTTCAAATATTTTGGTATGAACCAAAAAATTTAAGTATTATAGATGCTAAACTAAAAGCACAAGGTTCGTTAGTAAAATTTTACGAAGGTAATAAGGATTTTTACAAAATATTAAAAAAAATTAAGTTTAATATATCAAAAGCCACCGTTACTTTAATAAGGCAAAATCCACCATTTAATATGAATTATATAAATTCTACATATTTTTTGGACAATGTTGATGCAAAAAAGGTAATAAATAAACCTTCTGCTATAAGAAATGTTTCAGAGAAGTTCTATTCTTCTAAATTTTTAAAGTTTATGCCACCAACCATCTTTACTAATAATATTGATGATATTCATAAATTTTTTAAAAAATATAAACAGATAGTTTTAAAACCAGTAGATGGTTATGCTGGAAATAATATACTTTTTTTAATTAAGAACTTTCCTCGAATAAAAGTTTTAAAATTCTTAAAAAAATATAATCATATAATGGTTCAAAAATATCTAAACAAAGTGAAATATGGAGATAAAAGAGTATTTATTATAAATGGTAAAGTAAAAGGAGCAATAAAAAGAGTACCGGAAAAAGGATCAAGTCTGTCAAATATTTCACAAGGCGGCAAAGCATTTAAGGCAAATCTCAGTAAAAAAGAAATAAATATTTCATCCTTAATCGGAAAACATTTAAAAAAAGACAATATTTTTTTTGCTGGAATTGATTTGATAGATGGATCTTTAATAGGAGATATTAACGTCACTTCACCTACTGGATTACCTCAATTTCGAAATTTAACAGGAAAGAATCTTGCTGAAGATTTTTGGAATGAATTAAAACTAAAATAGCCCCTCTACTTCACCATCTTTATTGATTTTAATAGATTCAGCAGCTGGTACTTTTGGTAATCCAGGCATTGTCATAATTGACCCGCAAATAACAACTATAAACTGCGCACCTGATGACAACATGACTTCTCTTACCGGCAAAACATGCCCATTGGGAGCCCCTTTTAAATTAGGGTCGGTTGAAAAACTGTATTGTGTTTTTGCAACACATATTGGTAAATTACCAAATCCTTTACTTTCAAAATCTTTAAGTTGCTCTCTTATTTTTGTATCTGCAACCACTTCGCTTGCACGATAAATCTCCTGAGCTATTTTTTCTATTTTTTTAAATAACGGAAGTTTATCTTCATATAAAAATTTAAAAGTATTTTTGCTCTTTTCACAAATTTTAACAACTGTATTTGCTAAGTCTTTTGTTCCTTCCCCACCATTTGACCAATGAGTACAAAGAGAAATAGCTACTCCAAAGTTTTCACAAAAGTCTACTAAAAAATTTACCTCCTTTTCGGAGTCAGTTGCGAAATGGTTAATAGCTACTGCTACAGGTAAACCAAATTTCCTTGTGTTATTTATATGTCTTTCTAAATTTACTATACCTTTTTTTAAAGCATCTAAATTTTCATTTTTTAATTCATCTTTTTTAACTCCACCATGCATTTTTAACGCTCTAATTGTTGCTACTATAACTACACAGTCAGGTCTTAATCCTGATTTTCTACATTTAATATCAATAAATTTTTCAGCTCCAAGATCAGCACCAAATCCTGCTTCTGTGATTACATAATCAGACAATTTTAAAGCTGTCTTAGTTGCTATTACAGAATTACATCCATGTGCGATGTTTGCAAATGGACCACCGTGGATTATTGCAGGATTATTTTCAAGTGTTTGAGTAACATTTGGTCTTATTGCGTCTTTTAAAAGAACTGTCATAGGACCCTGGGCTTTAAGATCTTTTGCATAAATCGGTTTTTTCTCTCTAGTATAAGCTATAGTTATATTTCCAATTCTTTCTTCCAAGTCGTTTAAATCTTTTGCTAAACAGAATATGGCCATTATTTCTGATGCTACAGAAATATCAAAACCATCTTGCCTTGGAAAACCATTTGCAATTCCGCCAAGATCAACAACTATTGATCTCAAGGAACGATCATTCATATCTATTGCTCTTTTCCAAACTATTCTTCTAATGTCTATACTTAACTTGTTACCCCAATAGATATGATTATCTATTAATGCTGATAATAAATTGTGTGCAGAAGTGATTGCGTGAAAGTCTCCAGTGAAATGTAAATTAATTTGTTCCATAGGAACTACTTGTGCATAACCTCCACCTGCAGCGCCACCTTTCATTCCAAAAGAAGGTCCTAAGCTTGGTTCTCTTAAACAAACGATAGTTTTTTTTCCAATTTTGTTTAATCCATCACATAAACCTACGGAAGTAGTTGTTTTTCCTTCACCAGCAGGAGTGGGAGTTATAGCTGTAACTAAAACCAATTTACCGTTCTTTTTGTCTTTAAGTGTTTCTAAATAACTTGACTTTATTTTAGCCATGTATCTTCCTATTGGACTATATGCCTCAGGTTTATCAGGCACATCGATCCCATTAAGAATTTCTTGAATAGGCTTCATTTTTGCCTCTCTAGCTATCTCAATATCGGATTTGAATTTGCTCATTTTAGGTAATTTTTTTATTTATATAAATTCAATGCTGGATTAGTATCTCTTTTTAATAAATTTTGAAAGTTCTAAAAAATATATATAAAAAAAATAAAGAACTATTGATATTTATTACTATAAAATTTATTCATGCAAAAATATTCTGTATTTAACTTAATTAAAAATGCCTTCAAAGGACACAAGGATTGGGAAGTAGCTTGGAAAGACCCAACTCCAAAAAAAGAATATGATGTAGTGATAATTGGAGGTGGTGGTCACGGTTTAGCTACCGCATATTATCTAGCCAAAGAGCACAAAATTACTAACGTTGCAATTATAGAAAAAGGTTGGATAGGTGGAGGAAATGTAGGAAGGAATACTACAATAGTAAGATCTAATTATATGCATGACGACAATGCATTGTTTAGCGAATTTAGTATGGATTTGTGGCGAAACATGAGTCAAGAGCTTAACTTCAATGTAATGTTTTCTCCAAGAGGAATTATTAATCTTGCACACTCAGATGCACAAATGAATGCATATTCTCGAAGAGGTAACTCGATGAGATTAAATGGCATCGATGCAGTGCTTCTTGGAAGAGAGGAAGTAAAAAAACTTATTCCAATGGCAGACTTTTCTGAAAATGTAAGATTTCCGATTTTTGGTGGACTTATGCAACCAAGCGCTGGCACTGCAAGACATGATGGTGTTGCGTGGGGATATGCACGTCAGGCAGATTCTATGGGTGTGGATATTATTCAGCACTGCGAGGTAACAGGTTTTGATGTTTCAAACGGCGCAATTCATGGGATAAAAACTTCGAAGGGAAATATTAAAGCAAAAAAAGTTGGACTCTGTGTTGCAGGAAGCACTTCTATATTAGCGGATATGTTAAATATGACATTGCCAATAGAAACACATTTGCTACAGGCTTGTGTTTCTGAACCTATAAAACCTCTTTTAGACCATGTTGTAACTTTTGGAGCAGGTCATTTTTACTGCAGCCAATCTGATAAAGGTGAAATGGTTATGGGTGGTGATTTAGATGGTTACAATAGTTATTCACAAAGAGGGAATCTTCCAACATTACAACATGTTCTAACAGAAGGTATTGCGATGTTTCCGTTTTTAAGTAAATTAAAAATGCTAAGAACATGGGGAGGCATTATGGATATGTCCATGGACGGTTCTCCAATAATTGATAAAACACATATTCAAGGTCTATATTTAAATTGTGGATGGTGCTATGGAGGCTTTAAAGCTACACCTGCATCAGGTTGGACATTTGCTCACACAATAGCACAAGATAAGGTTCATAGACTAAATGCAGGGTATAATTTAAATAGATTTAACACAGGTCATTTACTCGATGAAAAAGGACTTGGTACCAAAACTTGGATTTCATAGATGTTACATATAAAATGCCCTTACTGTGGGATGAGACCACAGAATGAATTTGCTTACGGAGGAGATGCAACAGTTAAAAGACCAGAGCTGAATAAAGATATTTCTGATCAAGAATGGGATAAATTTGTTTATTTAAGAAAAAGTCCAAGAGGAAAGCATGTTGAGCTATGGCATCACATATCAGGATGCAGACAATGGTTTAAAGTAGAAAGAGATACCGTAACCCATCAGATTTATAGAACAGCAGAAATTAAAGAGAATTTGTAACATGTCGCAAGAGTTTAGATTAGAAAAAAATGGATTGATTAATAGAAATAATAAAATCTCTTTTAGTTTTAATGGAAAAAAATATTATGGATATGAGGGAGACACACTTTCATCTGCTCTAATTGCAAATGGTGTTCATTTAGTTGGAAGAAGTTTTAAATACCATAGACCTAGAGGTTTCTTTGGAGCGGGAGTGGATGAGCCTTATGCAATTGTGCAAATGATTAGAGATGGAGCAACTGATCCGAATGTGAGAGCTACAGAACAAGAACTTTTTGAGGGTCTCGAAGCTAAAAGTGTTAATTGTTGGCCTAGTGTGAATTTTGATATTGGAGCTATAAATAACTTCTTAAATATTTTTTTTCCAGCTGGATTTTATTATAAAACATTTATGTGGCCAAAAAGTTTTTGGTATCATATTTATGAGCCATTCATAAGAAAAGCAGCAGGTTTTGGTTCGGCATCAATCAAACATGATACTGAAAGATATGAGCACAAATATGAGTATTGTGATTTATTAATTGCAGGATCTGGTCCTTCAGGTTTAGCTAGCGCATACGCAGCTGCCAAAAATGGTGCAAAAGTTATTTTAGCAGAGGATAAACCTAGATTTGGGGGCACTCTTTTAACTAGTGAGGTCAATATTGGAAACCAAACTGGAAAAGAATGGTCCGAAAATATCATTGCTGAATTAAAGGAAATGCCAAATGTTATTGTTAAAAATAGGTCTCAAATTTTTGGGTATTATGATCATAATATGCTTGTAATGTCAGAAAGAGTGACTGATCATCTACCTAAATCAAACAAATTTACTCCTAAACAAAGACTGTGGTACATACGATCAAAAGAAGTATTAATTTCCTCAGGATCTATTGAAAGACCAATAGTGTTTGGAAACAATGATACACCTGGTGTTGTATTGTCCTCAGCAGCCAAAGAATATATGAAAGTATATGGAGTTTTAGTAGGAAAAAATCCAATAGTATTTACAAACAATGATAGCGCTTACGAAACAGCAATTGAATTTAAAAAAAATGGTATAGATCCAATTGTGCTAGACACGCGAGAAAATCCAAATTCAGAATTAGTTAATCAAGCTCTAAATATGAAAATTGATGTAAAGTTCTCTCATGTAGTTGTAGCTGCAAAAGGTTACAAAAAAGTAAAATCTGCTGATATAGCGTTAATTTCAAAAAATAAAAAAGATCTTTCCAATATTCAAAATATAAAGTGTGACTGTATTTGTGTTTCTGGTTTTTGGACACCTACTATTCATTTAGCTTCTCAATCTGGTGGAAAAACAAAATTTAAAGAGGAGATAGATGCATTTATACCAACTGATTCTAAACAAAATGAAACAACTCTTGGATCAGCAAATGGAATTTTTAATTTAGAGGAAACACTTAAAACCTCAATAGAGAAAAGTTTCGAAATATCAAATAAAATTACAAATAAAAATCAAAAAATATCAGTTCCGCAAGTTTCTGAACAAAAACATTCAAAGCATGATAAGTTTTGGTGCGTACCTTTACCAGAAGGAAAAAAATACAAAAGATTTTTAGATTTTCAAAATGACGTAGCTGTTTCTGATATCGAATTAGCTATAAGAGAAGGGTATAGATCTATAGAGCATGTTAAAAGATATACCACGCTTGGAATGGCAACTGATCAAGGTAAAACTAGCAACCTAAACGGTCTGCAGCTTGTTTCTGGAATAGAAAATAAAGTTGTACCATCAGTAGGTCATACAACCTTTAGACCTCCTTATACTCCAATCACAATTGGCGCGATAGTTGGTAGAGAAGTTGGAAAACACTCAAAGCCAACAAGAAAATCTCCAATGCATAAATGGCATGAGAATAATAATGCTGTATTTGTTGATGCGGGTGTTTGGCTCAGACCAAGATATTACAAAATAGGTGATGAAAATCTATTTGATGCCTCAAAAAGAGAAGCTGAAAATGTAAGAAAAAATGTAGGAGTATGTGATGTAACTACGCTAGGAAAAATTGATGTAAAAGGACCTGATGCTTCGGAATTTTTAAACAGAGTTTACACTAATGCATGGTTAAAACTTCCTATAGGAAAAGCAAGGTATGGAGTGATGCTAAGAGAAGATGGAATAGTTATGGACGATGGTACTACTACTAGAATTTCCGAACATCATTACCACATGACAACAACAACAGCTCAAGCAGCTAATGTTTTATCTCATTTAGAATATTATTTACAAGTTGTTTGGCCAGATTTAAATGTTAATGTTGTTTCAACTACAGAACAGTGGGCGGGTGCAGCTTTAGCTGGGCCAAACTCTAGAAAATTATTAGAAAAACTATTTCCAAATAGTGATGTCTCAAATGAAGGATTACCTTTTATGGGTTACTTAGAAGGTGATTTATTTGGTATTAAGGCAAGAATATTTAGGATTTCATTTTCAGGTGAATTAGCATTCGAGGTAAATGTTGAGTCAAATTTTGGAAATTACATGTGGGAAAAAATAATTGAGATTGGTAAAGAATTTAATATACAGCCATATGGTACAGAGGCGCTTTCAACTTTACGGATAGAAATGGGACACGTTGCGGGTTCAGAATTAGATGGAAGAACCATACCATACGATACTGGCTTAGATGGATTAGCTAGTAAGAAAAAAGATTTTATAGGAAAAAGATCCTTAAATAGAAAGGCATTTATCGCAGACGACCGACAAAGAATTGTCGGCTTGGTTCCTATAGATAAAAAAACAAGCATTCCTGAGGGATCTCATTTAGTAAAAGACTCGAAAGGAAAGATACCTATTCCAAAACTCGGACACGTATCAGCCTCATGTTGGAGTGTTGAACATAATAATCCATTTTCGTTAGCCATATTAAAGGATGGTAAAAATATGATAGGTCAAAAACTTTATGCAATGTCTCCTCTTAAGGATAAAACAATTCAAGTTGAAGTGGTTTCTTCGCACTACGTCGATCCAAAAGGAGAAAGGGTGAGATCATGACACTAAATTCACCCTTAATAAATGAAATGATAAAAGGGAGCTATGGTAACAATGAAAATAATGAAGTTAATTTAATTACCATTAAAGAAAAAACTAATATTCACATTTTCCAAATTGCTCAATACAAAAATTCAAGTTTTGATTTAGATAAATTAAAGATTGATGACTTAGAATTTCCAAAAAATACTTTAGAAGTAAAAAATAATAATAATGTTCGAATACTATGGGTTGGACCAAAAAATTGGTTATTAATTTTAAAATCTAAAGACTTAGTTAGTAGATTAGATGAAATTGACAAAAATAATTTTGCTGTAACAGACTTGTCACATTCAAGAGCAATAATTGAATTGTCTGGTAAAAATTCTAAAGAAGTTTTAAAAAAAGGATGCCCTTTTAATTTTAATGAGTTAAAAAAAAATAGTTGCGTTAATTCAATCTTTAATGGCATTGCAGTCACTATAGATATGAGAGACGATAATCCAGATAGTTTGGATTTATATGTGCTAAGAAGTTTTGGGCAGTCTTTTTTTCATTCAATATCTGATGCTTGCCTAGAGTTTGGGTATAAAATAGATTAAATTTTTTTTATAAATCTAAGCTAAAATAACATGAATTTGGATCATCTTTATAATGTGCAAAAGGTTTACACGATTTAAAACCAAAATTTAAAAATAATTTTCTAGCTGGTGCAAAAAAATCTCCTGATCCCGTTTCAATACTTAATTTTTTAATTCTCAAGTTCTTTGACTCATTTATCAAATGCTCAATTATCAATTTACTCATTTTTTTTCCTTTAAATTTTTCTGCAATTCTAATAGATTTAAATTCACCGTGACTTTCATCTAAAAATTTTAACGCTCCACACCCAATTAACTCATCTTGTTCCCATAAACTCCAAAATTTAATACTTGAATCTTTTAAACCTTCAATATCTAAAACATGGGCACTTCCTTCTGGAGAAACTGATCTTAACTCAATAAAATGTTTATTTAATAAATCATTTACTTCATTGTTATCAAAGTTTCCTTCAATTGATTTCATATTCAATTATTTTATTTTAATAAATTATTTAGTTTTTCAACTTGCCCAATTTTAAAGATTAAAGCGTCATCCTTATCATACCCATATTTATTTGCAGAATCTTTAAATCTCTTTGGAGGTTCAAATATTGGTTCTAGAGATAAAATAACAGTGCCCCAATGCATTCCTAAAACTTTTTTACTTTTTAAATCCTTACCAATATTTAGGGCCTCTTCTGGATTTGTATGGTATATAGATTTATCTTTATGGGGGGACATTGGATAAAAATTGTATGCTCCGATATTAATAAAAGTCAAATCTATTGGACCATATTTTTCTCCTAATTTTTTATAAATATCTCCATATCCGGTATCACAAGCAAAAAATAATTTTTTATTTTTATATTCTATTAAAAAACTTCCCCAAAGTGTTTTATTTGTATCCCAAAGGCTTCTCTTAGACCAATGCACCGCAGGTAAAAAGGTAATTTTTAAATCATTCACAAATGCTTCCTCATACCAATCCATTTCTTTAACATCAGAGAATCCGTTTTTAGTAAAATATTTTCCAAGCTTTAGTGCTGTTACAACTTTTGCTTTTTTATATGGAAATCTTTGAATCGTTCTTGTACTCAAATGATCATAATGATTGTGGGTTAATAAAAATAAATCAATATTTGGTAGTTGCTTAAGCTTTATTGCAGGTTCCACAAATCTTTTTGGACCAAAAATTAATGGACCCATGTTTTTTTCAAAAACAGGATCTGTAATTATTGTTGTATTTCCTAATTTGATTATAAAAGTTGCATGACCAATCCAAGCGATATAATCATCATCGTAATATTTTCCTAAATTATTCATTACTTCAGAATTTTCCACTATGTGCTCGGGCGGTATATTAATTGCAATTTTTTTCTTTTCTTCGTTAAAAATTTTATAACTCCAATTAAAACTACCACTTCTTTTTGGTGAGCCTTCTGGATTCTGAAATGATCCATCCAATAAATGATGAAAAGGTTTTTTTTCCATACTTAATATAGGGTTTATATAGCAAGATAAGTAAAAAAAAATAACAAAAAAACTTAAATTAATTTTGGACATTTACTTTATTACTTTTGTAAAGTGACCCATTTTTCTTTTTGCTTTTATCTCTTTCTTTAGATAGTCAAAAAAAAATTCATTTTTTTCTATTTTCTTATTTCTGTATTTAGTAATATCATTTCCAATTAGGTTTATCATTTCACCGTTAAAATATTTTTTTGTTTCAATATTGTTTAAACCACAAACTGCTCTTACATGATTTTCAAACTGACTTATATTATGTGTATTTATCGTCATATGTCCTGAGTTATGTACCCGTGGTGCAATCTCGTTTACATATAATTTGTTTTCATTATCAATAAAAAATTCAATACAAATTGTTCCTATGTAATCAAGTGTTTCAGCAATATTTATCGACCAATCTTTAGACTTATTATAAATCTCCGTATTAATTTTTGCAGGAATTTTTGAGAATTTTAAAATTTGTTCTTCATGTTTGTTTTCAAAGGGTTCATAAATCTCGTATTTATTTTTAGAATATCTAGTTAAAATTACTGAAATTTCTTTTTCTAAATTTATGAACTTTTCTAAAATATAATCTTTTGAGGGTTCTAAATTCAACTTATCAATATCTTCTTTTTTTTCTATCTTATATTGTCCCTTTCCGTCATACCCAAGCGTACAAGTTTTAAGAATGCTTGGAATTATTTCATTTATTTTTTCTAAGTCATCTTTTGACTTTATATGGATATAGTCAGTTGTTAAAATGTTATTATCTTTTAAAAAATTCTTTTCTAATAGTCTATTTTGTACAATTTTATTTATTTCTGGTTTTGGATAAACTTTTTTTGAACTTTCAATCTTTTTTAAAGTTTCAAATGGGATGTTTTCGAATTCATAAGTGATAACATCAGTTTTTATTTTAAATTCTTCAATTTTTTTTTCATCGTCATATTTTCCTAAAATAAATTCATCACAAAAATTTTGAGCAGGTGAATCCTCAACATCTGAATAAACAACTGTTTTAATATTTATTTTTTTTGCTGCATCAGACAGCATACTACCTAACTGACCACCACCAATTATTCCAAGTATTGGATTTTTCATTTACGGTCTTTTCTTAACAGATTTTGTTTGCTTGTTTCTCCAGTTAATTAATTTATTTTTTATTACTGAATTACTCAACGAAAGAATTGATGCAGCATACAAAGCTGCATTAATTGCACCATCCACTCCAATGGCTACAGTTCCCACAGGTATTCCTTTAGGCATTTGTGCAATTGATAAAAGACTATCTAGACCTTTAAGTTTTTTACTTTCAACAGGAACTCCTATTACAGGAATTGTTGTTAATGAGGCTATCATTCCGGGTAAATGAGCAGAGCCTCCAGCGCCAGCTATAATTATTGAAATATTGTTTTTTTCAGCATTTTTTGCAAATTCAAACATTCTTTTTGGGGTTCTATGCGCAGATACAATTCTTACTTCATGATTAATGTTTAAAATACTTAATACCTTTTTACAAAATTTCATAGTTTTGAAATCTGATTTACTGCCCATTACTATAGAAACTTTATTTAAATTTTTCTTTATTTTCATTTATATGTTTAATACCAAATATTTATAAACTAATATATATATTTATTTTTAATGAATTATAAAATTGATAATCTTCAATACTGTAATTGGTCTCGAGAAATATTTGAAATAAATAGGGAGGCTGGTCTAGATGCTGTTCATGTTACAGTAGTTTACCACGAAGATTACGATGAATTTATAGATAATACGAAAATCTGGACTAAATATTTTAATGAAAACTCTGATATTATATTTTTAGGCAAAACTTATAAAGATATTCAAAAAGCTAAAAATGAAAATAAAACAGCAATATTTTTTGGTTTTCAAAATTGTTCACCGATAGAGGATGATATAAAGTTAATTGAAAAAGTACATGAATATGGATGTCGATTCATGCAGCTCACCTATAACAACCAATCTTTATTAGCAACAGGCTGTTATGAGGAAAATGATAGTGGTGTGACAAACTTTGGAAAGGAAGCAATTAAAGAAATGAATAGAGTTGGTATAGTTATAGACATGTCTCACTCAGCAGAGAAAAGCACTTTAGATGCAATAGATATAAGTGAAAAACCAGTGGCAATAACTCATGCTAATCCAAATTTTTGGCATAGTGCAAAAAGAAATAAATCGGCAGAACTTTTAAAAGTTTTGGCTGATAGCAAAGGTATGTTAGGTTTATCTTTGTACCCACATCACTTAAAAAATAATACAAATTGTAAGCTTGAAAGTTTCTGTGAAATGGTGGCTAGAACTGTAGAAATTATGGGTTGCAAAAACGTTGGTATAGGCTCTGACTTGTGTTTGAATCAACCTGACTCAGTTGTAGAATGGATGAGAAACGGGACCTGGACCTTGAAAAAAAATTATGGTGAAGGCTCAAAAAATAAACCAGGTTTTCCTAAACAACCTGATTGGTTTAAGGATGCAAGAGGTTTTAAAAATTTAGAAATGGGACTAAAAAAAATCGGTTTTAACAATAACGAAGTAATGGACATTCTTGGCAATAATTGGTTTAATTTTTATAAAAATATAAATTGATGAATATTCAATTAAGAGACCCAAAAGATGTGATGAAACTTTCAAAATTAGGATCTTTTCATCAATCAAAATTTTCTTTTTTAAGATCTTTTTTAAAGGAGTTTAAAAATTGGACATACAAGAAGGATTTGTTTAATTTAGACGAAGATGGTTTCGGAACTGCTATTTATTCGTTTAACAGAGATAGAAAAGTTTATTCATTAGTATGTTTTGCAAATAAAATAAATGATAACGAAAGGTCCGATAGAGTCATCGCAACAAAATGGGATGCTGCATTTACTTTGTACGATGGAGTTCCAAAAAAAAAAGATATTGAGCGTCTCCGTAACAATGTCCCTAGACAAGAAGTTGGTAGAATGTCATATAAAGAACTGGCATTATCAAGAGCAAATAAATCTGTAAGATTATTTAATCATGTTGTTGAAAATTTATCAAAAGGACAACAACCAGATAAAAGAATAATTAATGAAGTTGGCTATCTCTATAGAACCACTGCAGTTTATGGTTCTGGTAAATTTGGTCTTGCAGATCGATTTAGAGTAAAAAATAGAGAGGAAATATGTGGTCCTTTTAGATTAGAGATGATGCTTGTGTATTTGGTAAGACAATTTACTTTCGATCAAGTAAATCATATAGCTTTTAGTAAAAACCCTTCAAAAGCAGTTTTATTGAACGAAGATTTGTCTAGAAGTTTGGGTATTGGCAACTCAACTGGTTTAGGAATGGCACCATTTATTGTAAATCATCCAACACTATTAAATAATTGGATACTTGCGAGAGAAACAGCTTTAAAAAAAGTTAGAGAAATAAAAAATATAGATAAAAATGAATTCAAAATTTTTTTTGAGTGTTTTAATAAATCAATAAAAAATGTCATTAGTTGGTCAACTGAAAGTGAGTACCAAAAACAAAAAATAGACGGTTTAATTAAGGACCTTGATAAGTTTAAGATATTTCTTGAAGATAACTTTGATTATAAAAATGAATTTTCTTTTAACAAACTATACATTTGGGTGGAAGAAAATTTAAATGATGAAGCTATAGAGTATATTGTTTCAATAATGATGGAACCATTTGACAATATTACTAATCCATTAATAAATCAAATGAGTTCAGATGAAGAAAAATATTTTAATATTCCTTCTCATAAATCTATACTTGAGTTAAGAGAAATAATCGAGAAAAGGTACAATACAATTCTTAAGATAAATTTTAATGATAAAAAAAATAACGATAATTTTTGGTTTATATCTATGAATAAAGAAGAGCCACGTATAGCTAAAAGATATTTTGACAAAGGATCGGAATTAGAACAACCTCTAGCAATAGCTAGAGACATTTGTAGTTTATATAAAAGAATTGAAATTCATAAAAATAGCTCAACGGTTGCAAAGTTTTTATCTGAAAACAATGATTTAAGACATATTGTTAGAAGAGTTTTTATAGCAGACAAATTTCCTTATTCAGAAATTCAAGATAATACTATTGGATCTAAATTGATGCCGATAGATATGTTGAGACTTAAACTCTCTTTTTTTGGTGCTGTAAAATTTGATCCAAGATCAGATAAATGGTTACGAATTTGCATGTATCAGGGAGCACCATTACCCAATGAACTAAGTAATCTAAACGAATATTGGATTTATAATTAAACACTAAATGAGAAGCTTTAGCGAAATAGATACAACTGTAAAAAGAGCTTGCAGAGGCGCAGGTTTTTCATGGGGTATTTCAGAAGAGGTCGGAAAAAACATAAAATTGTTAGAGCTATATGGATTGCCGGGACTAAAAAATTTAAGTTCATATTTAAAAATGATAAATGAAAAGAAATTTCAAAATATAAGTCTAATTTCAAAAAATAATTCTTCTAAAATACCCTATTGTCCAATTATCTCAGGTATTAATTTTCTTGATCAAGTTAAAATGCTTGAAAATGATGATGAGATTGTTTTTAGAAATTTATCCTTTCCAATACTATTTCTACCTTTCGTAAGTAGGTCAGCTGAAATTATTGGAAAAAAAATAGAATTAACTATAGATGAGAAGATTTTTTTACTAAATTACAACCAATCTATATATTCAAACTATTTTTCTGAAAATGTTATTGAAAATTCGAAAATTGTTAAGATTACTTTTTTAAAAAATAAAAATAATTTTAATGATAAGGAATGGAATGATATTTTTGAAATTTCAAAAAATACTTTTGTAGAGGAAACTGAAGAGCTTAAGCAAAATACGGCGGGTGCTGGACTTACTGATAATGACTAGAGTATCTAAACTAAAAAAAGAAAAAATAAAAAAAGAATTAAATAATAATTGCGAAGAATGTAAAAAAAACGATCAAAGTGTAACTCAAAATTTGATATTATATGGATTTAAGATTTGCAATGTCTGCAAGACTTCAAAATCTATATTTCCAATTTAACTAAACGTCCCAGTTGATATAGTTGATAATTGAAACACAGTAATTAAGATTAAAAAAATTATTGGTCCTAGAACAACTAGTGTAGATTTAAAAAGATTCTTATATTGATATAACTGGTTAATTCCAACAATCAAAGTGCAAGAATACCATATGTATGACATCACAACTAAAAAGAGAAGGCTAGTATTAAGAACTAGACAATTAAGTATGAAAGGTGCATGGGCGTAGCCTACAATAATAAGAGTTTTTTTAAAATTTTTTTGAGTTAATTTGCTAGGGAATAAAATTGCTCCAAACACATATAGGTAGCCTGATTTTGCAATCCAAGCCACAAAACCCGAAAGTATCACTGATAATAATCTTGGAGGTTCTACTCTGCCTATTACTATACTCATGTATTCTAAAAAAAAAGCATTTGGAATTATGCTAATCAGTGACGTTAAAAGAATTAAGGACGCCCCAAAATAAATTGCAGTGTCAGTAAAAAATTTATTATCTTTATAAAGATTTTTATCTAATTTTATACTTTTAACAATAATGTTAATTAAAATTGAAAACATAAAGTTATTATAATTTGAACAATAGACTGAGTGTGTTTTAATACAATCTTAAAATTTTATTTTATTTATTAGAAAAAGGAGGTAGTTATATTTTATCTCCACCTCCTTTCTTAATTTACTTATCCCTTAACAACTTCCCTTGTATTTGCATGATGTGAGTCTGTAAATGGAATATCTACCACAACTGCATCTACGGGCTTTCCAGGTCTAATTGAATATTTTCTAGGTAAATGAACTTTGTATTTAGTTCCAACTTTTCCTTTTGGAAATCCATTATGATTCTTTGTGCCATCATATGGAACATAGCCCATAGCTATATTTATTCCTTTTTCTGGGTGGTACCAAGGCGATGTAATGAATCCAACTGGTTTTCCACCACTACCTTTTGAAATTAACCAAAAATCTGGAGCATACTCTTTAATTGGTTTGCCACCTAATTCTAAACCTACCAATTGCAATTTATATGGTTTTTTTCCAGACTTTAATTTCGCTTTCATTTTTTCTAATGCAGCTTTTCCAACATAATTAGCTTTCTTTTTCCACTCACCTTTCCCTGACAATGAAACTTGATAACCAAGATTACATTGAAATGGATTATGTTCGTGATCTAAATCTTGACCCCAAGACAAAATTCCTGCTTGAATTCTTCTGTGGTGTGCAGGCGCTATAACTCTTAACTTATATTTTTTTCCAGCTTTTAATACAGCATTCCACATATCGTCTGCATACTTAGTTGCGTTATAAAGATATATTTCATATCCAGCTTCACCTGAGAAACCAGTTTGCGAAATTACACAAGGTCTTCCTCCAACTTTAGCTTTTGCAAGACCATAATATGGCATACCATCTAATTTAACTTGCTTTCCTATCAAATCATTCATTAGTGCAAGAGCTTTTGGTCCTTGTATTTGTACTGGACAAGCGTCTATCTCATCAATTTCGCACTTGAATTTTTTGTTAGCATTTACACCCTGTAAATACAAACCGATATCACTATCAGATAAGCTAAACCAAAATTCATCTTTTGATATTCTTAATAATATTGGATCATTAAGAACTCCACCTTTATAATTACATAAGATCACATATCTTGCTCTCATTGGTGAAATCTTAGTTGCATCTCTTGTAATTACATAGTTTACAAATTTTTCAGCATCTTTACCTTTTACTCTAATTTGTCTTTCAACAGCAACGTTCCACATAGTAACATCATTTTTTATAGAATTGTATTCTACCATTGCACCGTTTGGACCCTTTACATATCCTCTTGGATGATAGATTCTATTATATACAGTTGCTCTCCAACAACCCGCTCTCATTGATAAATGCCAATAAGGGGATTTTCTTACTCTCGTTGAAATTAACATCTCAACTTTTGTCGGTCCACTCTGTCTTAAATTATATGGCACATGTCTATCAGTCTGGTTGACTGATATTGGGTGCTTCATTTTAGAATAGTCAAATTCTTTAGACATATTTGTTCTCCTTCAACCACTTGTTAGTTTCCTTCAAGCCGCCGAATGT
>CEOF01000014.1_pt1 | contig 26733 bp, 23 predicted proteins | sample 361311 | NCBI WGS metagenome assembly CEOF01 (sample SAMEA2619667, study PRJEB7988) | marine metagenome | biome: marine biome (ENVO:00000447); feature: surface water layer (ENVO:00002042); material: "saline water (ENVO:00002010), including plankton (ENVO:xxxxxxxx)" | depth 5 m
GGATGATTGGTAGTTTCCACTTGCTACAATGGAAAAGTTTCAGATACTACTACGATATTTTTGGATAATGATTTGTTTTTCAAAGTCAATTTTAGCTCAATATCAAATCGGCCACTATACCACAATTTTCCAAGACCCAGATAGATTAAATAGAGAGATAGAAACAAAAATCTATTACCCAGCAGAAATTGTCGAGGATACCATATTAATAGCACAGGGTCAATTCCCAGTAATTGTTTTCGGTCATGGATTCCTTATGGATTGGAGTTCTTATCAAAATTTATGGGAAAAATTTGTTCCAAATGGATATATAATGGTATTCCCGACAACAGAGAGAGGCTTGCTTTCCACAGATCATCAACAATTTGGATGGGATCTTCAATTTTTGGTTAATCAGATTCAAAACGAGGGATTTAATAGCAACTCTCCAATTTATAATTCAGTTGGTAATAATACAGCTTTAATGGGACATTCCATGGGAGGAGGAGCAGTATTTTTAGCTGCTGATTCTCTTTGCAATAATGGAAATAATCAACTTAAAACTATTGTTGGATTAGCTCCTACTGAATCCTCGACTAATGGAGTCTCTTCCATAGAATCTGCATTAAACATAACTGTGCCTTCTCTAATTTTATCTGGAACTCAAGATGGGGTGACACCGCCTACAAATCATCATATACCAATGTACAATAATCTCTCTTCAGACTGTAAAACATTTATTTCCATTTTTGGAGGAGGGCATTGTTACTTTGCAAATCCTAATATTTATTGTGATATTGGAGAAAGCACTGCCTCTTCTGGAATTTCAATTTCAAGGACAGAGCAACAAGATATTACTTTTGATTTTTTAAATCTTTGGCTTGATTATACATTAAAAAGTGATTGTAATGAGTTTTATGTTTTTCAGGACTCTTTATCTGTTTCAAATAAGATAACATATGATCAATCATGCTCACAGAATCCAATAGCAAATATCATCCAAAATGAAGATTTATTAATATCGTCGGTTATTGCTGTAGAATATCAATGGTATTTAAATAATACTAATATTCCAAATGCAAATGAATTTGCTTATTCTCCAACAATAAATGGTGAATATAATGTGGAGGTTTTTTTCACAAGTGGATGTCCAACATTTTCGAATCCCTACAATTTTATTAATGAACTTGATATTATAGTAAAATTAATGCCAAACGAATATACAATTTCTCAAAACTATCCAAATCCTTTTAACCCTTTCACAACTTTGGAATATGGCTTACCAGAGGATTCCTATGTTGATATAACGGTTTATGATATGCTTGGTAATGTTGTAATTAATCTTGTTAATGAAAATCAATCAATTGGTTTTAAATCAGTACAATGGAACGCTACAAACTATCGGGGTCAGCCAGTCTCGGCAGGAGTGTATCTGTACAGCATTCAAGCAGGTCAATTTAGCCAAACTAAGAAGATGGTACTTTTAAAATAAAACTAATATGTAAACATTAAGCCCCACGCTAAGTGGGGTTTTTTGTTTAAAACTCTATATTAAACTGAAAATAATCATTAATTTAGATTAAATAACAAGATTGGCATAATTTGATTATATCTCTTAATTCATTGTTCTATATTTGTAAGGTTTTATTATCAGTATCACTTTTTTATGTCTGGGTTGTTCGATATGAAAATATAAAAAAAGAATTTATCCAATACAAACTCCCTAATTGGTTGCGTGATTTAGTTGGTATTCTAAAGCTATCATTTTCATTAATGATTTTATCAAGCGATAGAAATTTAGTCTGGATGGGAAGTATGGGGATAATCATACTTATGATTGGAGCACTTGCGACACATGTTAGAGTAAAAAATCCCTTGTCCAAAATGATACCTGCAATATCTCTTTCTTTTTTATGTGGTTTAATAATTTATTTTAATTTATAGTTATCCGAAGGCAATCTAGATGATAGGATAGTAAATAAGTAAGGAGCATACGTATTCTAATACTATTTTTAAAAGTTTGGTTAAATTTTGTTACTATTTTAAAAAGGAATATTGATGTGAAAACCTTTATGTATTATAAATAATATCCCTATTTATTTCGTGTTACAGAAATAAGGTGGATAATCCCGCTTATTTTGAAGTTGTAGAACAATATCGGGGCGCATTGGATACTTTTTTTGATTATGTTGATATCTTGAATGATAATGAATTGAATGAAAAAAATTTAAGTAGTCTATTTAGTGAAAAATTTTCAATTTCTATGATAGGAAATCCAAATCTAACCTTCCAGAATATTAGTGATTTTACAAAATCTTGGAATGCCATTAGAAACGAGACATATTCCTTCATATGTAGTCCTGAGAAGTTCAGCGAATTAAAATTTGCAAAAATATCTATTCAGCCTCTTAGAGATAATTCTGTAATGTTAGCATTACTTGATGTTTTTTATTTTTCTGCGGATCATATACCTCAATATAAAATGTGCTTTATCTATACTCTACTTTTTGACGAGAATGAGGAAATATGGTTGATGAGCAACTTAATTGAACTTTTACCCAAAAACTACCCTGAAAACTGGTTAGAAGTAAACGTACCTAATAATTATCTTTACGATGGTAGTGTACCTATTGAAGAATTAAAACCCTTACTTGCATCAAAATTAGCGAGTGGGGAAAAATCTAATTAAGCCTCTTTAAATAATGTCCACATACTAATTTTTTTTGTTTATGGAATGATGGGTAGATTAAAGCATGATAAGGTACATATTAATTCTAATATTTATCGGGTTGGCTTGGGGACAAGCTTTATACTTTAAGAATGATGAGGAAACTATCAGAATTAATCCAGGTGAAAAACTTCAATTAAATGAAAATAAATACACCCTACTAAAGACTAATTATTTGAAACAATATGTTTTAGTAGAAAAATATAATTCTTTAATACAAGATACCTTAAGATTCGATACAATCGTATCATTTAAATATTATGAAAAATCCTTATCGTCTGTTGCTACAAATATAATAAAGTGTGCAAAATATGGTGCATTGATAGGTGCAATTTCAGGATTGCCAGAAGGCATTAATTATGGAATACATTGGGTGGCAGCAGGTAGTATTATTTTCGGTGGCTTTGGCGCATTTAGTGGTGCTCTTTATGCGATGTTAATTCCTACCGAAAGTGAGGAAATTCTATTGGTTGATAAGAAATGGTATATTGACAATGGATAGTAAGAAGAGGTAATTCGTTCAAATCAAACCCAATATTCCTGACTTGGCATTATAGAGAAAAAATATAGCTTATACATTAACTTAATAGTTATTAAAATTATGTGTAATGTAAAATAATTATCCATAAATGAAAAAATTACCTATTTACATAAGTCTTATTGTAAGTTCACTTATTGGACAAGACCATTGGGAAACCGCAGTTTTCGCAAACGATTATTGGAAATATTTAGTGCCCAATTCAGAACCTGATGCTAATTGGAATGAGGAATATTTTGATAGTAGCAATTGGAATGAAGGACCTGGCGGCTTTGGCTACGGAGATGGAGATGATGGCACAATTATTGATCAAACAGTATCTATATATTTTAGAACTACCTTTAATGTTGAACAGACAACAAAACTCAAACGCGCCATAATAAGCGCAGATTATGATGACGGCTTTGTCGCATATTTAAATGGTATTGAGGTAGCGAGATCATATAATTTGCCGGAACCTGGTACATTTGTCCCATATGATTTTGTGACATACTATGACCACGAAGCATCCCTTTATAATGGGGGATTACCTCAGAGCATTATGATTGATTCATTAAGTTTGGACAGTATCTTGATTAACGGTTCAAATGTATTTGCAGTTCAATTGCACAATGTTAGTACTACTTCATCTGATCTATCAGGAAATTTTTATTTGACTTTTGGTGTATCAGATGATTCTCAATTTTTTTCTGAACCCCCTTCTTGGTTTCAAGAACCTATAACCTATGACCAATCGCATCTTCCAATAATGATGATAGATACATATGGCGCGGATATACCTGATGAGCCACGTATTTCTGCATATATGGGAATCATAAATAATGAATCAGGATCTAATAATGTAAATGATAATTTTAATGACTATGATGGTCATATAACTATTGAGCGTCGAGGAAATTCATCCCAATGGAATGAAAAGACCCCATATCGATTTGAGACTGTAGATGAAGAAGGAGATAATAATAACGTAGAACTATTAGGGATGCCAGAAGAAAATGACTGGGTTCTATATGCGCCATGGCAGGATAAAACAATGATCAGAAATGTATTGATCTATCAATTGTCTAATGATATTGGCAGATATACATCCAGAACAAAATTCGTAGAATTATTTCTAAATAATGAATACCAGGGTGTCTACGTTTTGATGGAAAAAATAAAACGGGATAATTACAGAATTGACATTTCAAAATTAAATCCAGATGAAATTGACGGTGATGATATAACAGGCGGGTATATCTTAAAATTTGATTGGTATTATACAGGGGATAACCTTGGTGGTTTTGATAGTGAACATGATGGAAATACATATAATTATCATTATCCTAAACCAAGTGATATTGTAGTAGAGCAAGAAGAATATATTCAGAATTTTATTTCTGAATTTGAAAATATAATGCTCTCTGATGATTACACCAGTGATTCAACAGGTTACCCCACAATAATGAATGTAGAGTCATTTGTTGATTTTATTTTATTGCAAGAATTAGCAAAGAATGTAGACGCTTATAGATTGAGTACGTATATTTACAAAGATAAAGAAAGTAAAGATAATCGTTTAACTGCTGGTCCAATTTGGGATTTCAACCATGGTTTTGGAAACTGTGATTATGGTGAGACTTGGAAGCCGGAGAGCTGGTTATTAGAATATAACCCGGAGGGAGGCGATCAAATGTCCTTTTGGTGGACCTTATTATGGCAAGATCAGAACTTTAGGATGAAGTTATCAGATAGATATACAGAGCTAAGATCAAGTATTTTTTCTGAACAACATATTTTTGATATGATCGATGATAAGGTTACTTATTTAGGAGAGGCAATTGATAGAAATTTTTCAAGATGGCCGATATTAGGTAATTATATATGGCCAAATTATTATGTTTTTGACACATATGAGGAAGAAGTTTCATATTTAAAATCCTGGATAACCCAAAGACTAACTTGGATGGATAATGAGATTTTACAGCTTAAGATAGAAGAATCATTTAACCCTTCAGTTTATATATTAGATCAGGCCTATCCAAATCCATTTAACCCAAACACAAATATAGTATATAAATTACCTGAAGATTCAAATGTTAGAATCACAGTTTATGATATCCTTGGTACAGAAATAGCAATTTTGGTAAACGGCACTCAGAATAGTGGTTCAAATATTGTTCAATGGAATGCCACAAATGATCAAGGCCAACCAGTACCTGCAGGGTTGTATTTTTATAGAATTGAAGCAGGCACATTTAAGCAAACAAAAAAGATGATTCTTTTAAAATAGTTTATTGATTCAATTTTCATTAAAAGTACAATAGCTAGAAAAAACACATTTTGTTGGTCTAGTGAAATTATAAAAAAAATAAAATACCGCTCAGACATAAACTCAATAATTATTAAAATTATAGCTGATATATAAGAATCAGCCCATAAACTAAAATTAAAGGAACACAATAATGAACAAAATAATTACAATTATAGTTTTTTCTATTCAACTCTTCGCTAATGATATTGAGGATGTTAAAAAAGCCATCCACTTAAATTGGGAAAACGTCGCCCAAAAAAAGGTTTCAGGTTTCATTCACCCTAATGGGAGTTGGATGGCACACTCTGATGGCAGTTTTTGGGATTTTCAATCGGTTCAGGATAACAAAGATTTAATTGAAAAATCACCAAATACTTTAAATTTTGAACCGTATCATATCAATGTAGAAATATACGGTTCAAAAAAGGATTTGGCATATGCATTATATTATTTGTCTGGTACTATTGAACGAGATGGAAAAGTTTTAGTGCCAAATTATAGAACAAGAGTATCTATGCTAATGAAAAAAGAAAGAGGTAAATGGCTAACTGTTGGTCATCACTATAGTCCTATGCATTCGGGAGCTGGAGTACAATTTGATTAATTATTAAGTAGTAGTTTCACAAACATCAAACCCTAAGAAATGCAGGGTTTGATGTTTGTGAAAAAAAATCAAAACACTTTCAAAAGTCTATTTCTTAATTAAATGATAATAAGCAGTAAAACCTCCAACAATCAAAATTACGCTATTCAGCAAATAAGATAAATCAACTGGTTCACCATTGTAATATTTCTTTATACCAAAGCCAACTAATGCGCCCAAGACTACTATGTTTATCATAAGGAACCATTCTAATAATTTTCTTTTATTCTTCATCGTCTTTAAATGGTTTAATATCTTTGTCAATAATTGTGTCCGTGCCTACTCCCTAAAAGTAATATGTAAGACCACTCATCATGATAGCTATAAATAGGCTAGCATTTCTTTTAAACGATATCCTATACCATTCTAATGCAGAGACGATTAATGGAAGAACCCAAAAGTATTTTCCATGTTTTATTAAAAAAATTTTCATGCCATTAATCTAGATAATTATGAACTGTCAAAACCTGATTTTTTAAATATTAATTCTTGAGCCTTTCGGCAAAACGATATAATCATTTCTTTCTAATGTTGAAATTAAAAAAAATAATTAAATGTAAGCTCTTGTTTAAGATATTACATTTGGGATAGTTTTTACAAGGAGTAAAGTCTTATGGCATAATTGGTGTATATTTGCATAACAATGATGAATTTTTTATACAATTTTTTTAATTATAACTATGTTTTTTCATATAGAAAAAATCTCAAAAGCATTACTTGTTCTATCCTCCTCATGGCCTCTCATTTGTTTAGTCAGAATTTAAATAGTTTATTTTTTGGTGATGATAACTCCCTGGATATAGCAACCTGGAACATAGAATGGTTTCCAAAAAACAATCAAGTTACCATTGATTATGTTGTTGAAATCATCCAACAATTAGACTTAGACATCATTGCTATACAAGAAATTGATAATGAAGTAATGTTTGACCAAATGATGAATACTTTGCAAGCATATAGTGGATATTACCAATCAGGTTGGTTTGCGGGCTTAGGATTCATTTATAAAACAGAGGTAATCGAGATCAATGATATATATGAGATCTATACTACTTCAACATATTGGAATGCTTTTCCTAGATCTCCTATGGTTATGGATATTGACTTTATGGAGAAAAATTATCTTATAATTAACAATCACTTTAAATGTTGCGGCGATGGTATTATTGACTTCAATGATCCATCTGATGAAGAAACTAGGAGACATACCGCAATTAATCTTATAAAGGAATACATTGACAATAATCTTGATAATAAAAGAGTGATTATTTTAGGTGATTTAAATGATAACATAGCGGAAGCACCAGCGAATAACGTATTCCAAGAAATATTAGATGATTCAGTTAATTACTTTTTTGCAGATTTAGAAATTGCTAGAGGCAATATTTCTGAATGGTCATATCCAAATTGGCCTTCCCATATTGATCATATTTTAATTACTAATGAAATATTTAATGAAATAAATACTATGGAAGTAAAAACAATTAAAATAGATGATTATCTTGGTGGTGGCTGGTATGAATATGACCAAAATATTTCGGATCATCGACCTGTTGCAATGAAAATTAATACGAATTCTCCTTTGCCTTATGATATTAATAACGATGGGGTTTTAAATAATTCTGATTTTACAACATTATTATATATAGTAATCAATAATGATAACTTGCCAGCTTCAGCAGATTTTAATTATGACTCAGAAGTAAATATTTTTGATTTACTAATATTATCTGATATTTTCCAAGGAATTTAAAAAAATCAAATATGCTCATTTAACAAATCCCATATTTTTTGACTTCTTTTGTTTTCTTTAAATGCAGCATTAGACATAATCGTAGATTGTAATGGAATTTTTAGTAAATTTCGTTAGATTCCAAGATGCGTAATTATTTACCGTTTTTACTTTTTATTTCAATTACCTTTTCAAAAGAACGGACACTAAATCTTAAATCTGGAGACAAAATTACCGGAAATGTCATAAGTGAAACGGACACCACAATCACACTTAATAGCAGCATTATAGGTAAAATAACCATTAATAAAAATGATCTTAAAAAAGAGCCGGTTACCATAACTTTAAAGTCCGGCGACATAATCAAAGGTCTAGTCCTAGAAAAAACATCAACCTATTTTTTATTGCAAACATCTTTTGGAGAAATAAACATAAAGTCTGATGATGTCAAATTAATAGAAAGTCGAAACCAGGATAAACCAAATGAAAAGGCTCCATTGACACCAAGGTACACTGTCTTCGGCACACGCTGGGAAAACACAAGTGATAATTCGCCCGAAGAATGGTATTTTAGCAAAGAAAGGTTGGCTGATATCTGGTTCGACCCCACTGGATATACAATAAAAAAAAATAAACTATATTTTAGCGGAATTTCTTGGGGGTTTGGGCTAACAGACCGTGTTCAAATCACCAGTAAATGGGTAAACTATTTTTGGCAAGACTTTAATATTAGACCAAAAATTAATCTGCTAAGTACCGGAAATGTAGATAAGCAGATATCCGTAGCTGGAGGAGGGCATTTACATACAAAGGGCCTACCAGGAAAATTTCAATGGAGAGAAAGAGAGGGAGGGGAAAATACACAAGATGATAGCTACGGGAGATACGTCCGCCTGGGAGCGACAAAGGATGATAATTACGATAATGGTTGGAATGATGATTTTTTCACAAATGGTGATCAAATTTGGTACGAATTATTTTGCGCTATAACCTCTTCTAAACTTAGAGATGGAGGAAACGGAAGGTTTAATACTACAATCGGTGCAAGCGCAGTTTTTTATCCAAATGAAAATGTCGCACCTCGCTTTTATGTAGCAACTGATATTGATGTATCAGAGAATATTAAAGTTATGGGGGAAGTGTTCTATGATGAATATTATCCAGAAATAAATAACTTAGATAATGATACAAAAATGACCACTCCAATCCATTTTGATATTGGATTTATAACAAATAAGATAGGACTAGATGATCGCCTTTGGGTTGGTATACACTTCCAGAGGCCATTTATTCATTTTTATTGGAAATTTTAAATGAACCAATAGTTTATGACTATATCTTAAAATTTGTACTTCTACCCTTTTGTTTTCGCGGCCCTAAGTCTTGTGCTGATTTATTGTTTGTCAAAAGAGGACCATATTATAATGCTCCTTTTTGAAAGTTTGTTTAGATTTGGGTTTTCTCTGAAAAGTGTATAGATCTAGTTTATGCTTGTTAATTCGCTTGGAAAAATAAATTTATATTTTCTACTTTTTAAGCAAAAATAAAGTAGTAGGTTATGATAACTGATTTAAAAGATACGTTAACCAATAATTTTGATTTTTTTAAAAGTATTTCTACCAAAAATACTGAAATCATCGTAAAAAATGTCGTTAAAAGAGAATATAAACAAAATGAAGTAATCTATGATAAGGGTTCCAAAAAAAATGCTGGCATATTTTTTCTTCTTAGTGGCAAAGTAAACATTTCAGATACGTCTCTTGGAGGAGGCGATATCTATCAATATTCCGATGGAGATTGTTTTAATATTTTATCAATATACTATGATATTGATGATAGAAGAGCATTTAAGTCGGTGGCGAAAAGTGATGTAAAAGTTGCTTTTTTAGAAAAAAGCTTCGTTATAAGATTATGCGAAGATGATAATAATTTTAAAAAAATGATTTATGATTTGTCATCTCATATTCACGATAACGCCAAATTAGGTAAAATTTTAAGAAAATTATATGGTGAAAAGATGAGTCGTGAAGGTATTCAAGAAATACTTACTGCAGGAGAGTTTATTCACTTACCAGATAAAACTAAATTATTTGAGTTAGGAGAAGAAAGTGACTCTTTATACTTCATCGTTAGTGGTTTATTAAAAGCATATGTTCCAATAAAAACAGAGCTTAAAGAAGTCGGTCAAATTTATGAGGGAGAGGTCATTGGCGAGATGGGAATTATATCAAATGAACCTAGATCAGCCACTGTTTATGCTACTCGAAGATCTATTGTTTTTAAAATAAGTAAGTCTGACACATCTAAATTAATGATGAAATACCCTAGAGTTCTTTTGCAATTTGCTTCTAAGATAGCTGATCGTTTAAGACTAACCTCATCTAAGCCTGAAGGTACTGATATTTACTCGCTTTTATCACTTAGCATAGGTGAAAAACAAGAACTAAATAAAAATTCTATTGGAAAAGCTTTAAACAAATCTATTGCATCCATTAGCTCTTGTTACTTTTTATCTAAGGATTTAGTAAATGATTTACTGAGCGTTAAAAATATTAATAAAGAACTTTCGGCAAGAGCAGATTATGCTCCACTTGAAGATTTATTATTTAAACTATGCGAGAACTATCGATACTTGATTTTATGTTGTGATATGGATTTTACACCCTGGACCTCTTGGTGTTTATCATATAGCGAAACCAGTATATATACTGTTAATCCCTCTATTGGAATAAACAATGAAAATTTGATATATGAAATAAAAAAAGAGGACAAACAAGTTCCTGGACACCTCCATGATGAAAAACACTTAATGATTTATCATGAATCAAGAGACATAATTCCGCAAGACACTCATAAATTTTTTGATGCAATCACTCCCATAAAAAAGCACTACCACATTGCATTAGATGATCCGAAAGATATTGATAGGGTATCAAGAACATTGATTGGTAAAAGTATTGGTTTATGCCTAGCAGGTGGAGGTGCAAAGGGTAATGCTCATATTGGTGTCTATAAGGCCCTCCTCGAAAATAATATACCAGTAGATGTTGTTTGCGGGACAAGCGCTGGGGGTATTGTCGCAAGTTTAATTGCCTTTGGACACAGCCCCAATAAGATTATTGAACTTTTAAAGGAATCATATTCTAGGAAAATATTTAAGGAGTATACATTACCTTATAGTTCCATTATAGCAACTAAAAAAGTTGTGGAGGACGCAAAATTAATATCTGGTAATAGAAATATTGAAGACCTTTGGTTACCATTATTCATGTGTTCTGTAAATATTTCAACCTCTGAATTAGTTGTTCATGATCACGGCCCTATATGGAAAGCAACTAGAGCAACTTCTGCATTGCCTGGAATTTTATTGCCGGTTATACAAGGTAATTCTCTCCTTGTAGATGGGGGCTTGATAAATAATATGCCTGGCGATATATTAGTAAATCGTTATGGAGGAAAATTAATTTCAGTTAGTGTTAATCCTAAAAAGGATCTTTTAGCAGAGTTTGATGAATTTCCACCTCAAGCATCATATTTTATAAAAAAACTATTATTTAAGAAGAAGACTAGTGATATGGACATTCCTAATCTTGGTGATATTCTGATGAGATCAATTATGGTGAGTAGTGCAGCAAAGTCCTTGGAAGTAAAAAAGCTGTCTGATATTTTTCTTAACCCTAAAATAGACGGTGTTGGTATGTTAGAATTTGATTCAATAGAAAAATCAGTTGAGGTTGGTTATAGCTACACGATGAAAAAACTAGAAAAAATAGACCTTAATCTATTGTATAAATAATTATCTATTATTTCATCTATTCAATCAAGAAAAAAGTGAACCAATGATTAAATCAGTCAAATTACTATTTAACCCTGACCTTCAAAAAATTCAACCTGAGCAATATCTGAGAGCTACTGGTGAATGCTTTGGCCTTATGATTATAAGCAGTCTCGTACTTACATTTTTTTTCTCACCAGAATTATTTAACGATAATCCTATTTTGAGGCGCTTGGGTTATAATAGTATTTTTATTTCATTCCTATCTTATGTCCCAGCTAATTATATTGCTTTAATATTCGGTGTGTTTGGAGTCTATTTTGCAATCCACTATAATAGGTATGATCTTTTAAGAACTCGCTTAAACAACACTCGTTTAAATCACGTTAAGGACAAATTCTCAATTTACACCAATTTGACTTATCTTTTCTCACTAACAGCGTTTCTTTTAGTAATCTTTGTCAACCCAGAAATTTATCCTTGGGCTAATATTGTGATATTTATGCAGTTCATTTTTTTCCGAGGCTTAGTTGTAGTTGCAAATTATTTTGAATATAATAATCCTGATAAATTTTATAAAAATTATATAATAATAAATAGTATTACATCGATCATATTCATAGGTTTTTTATTAGTTAATTATATAAACTATGACTCTTGCTTAAAAGCTGGTGGTGCAGGTTGTAAGAATACAATACCTCTGTATTTAGGTGTTTTCATCGATTATATTTGGATATTTCAAGGCGCCTTATACACATTTTTACCATTTCAAGGCGAGAGTATCAAATTACAGTATAGTGCATCTTTTAATGATTAAAAACATAAAAGAATTCTTACCAAATGAAGACGATTGATTTAATATTTAAAGAAGATCCTGACTATATACAGCCAGAAGATTATCTTCGTGCAGCTGGAGAAAGTCTATTCCTTATGTTGGTCATAGGCGCTATTACCTCCATGATATTTGTTCCTGAGGTGTTTAAAAGTAATCCAATCCTCGAAAGAATGGGCTATAATAATTTCTGTGTTGGTTTTGATATGGCCCCAGCAACATATTTTGCTTTCCCATTCGGAATATTGTATGTTTATTTTTCGATGCAGTTTAGTATTTATGATAGATTAAGAACATTAATCGTTGAAGATAGGCTTGCTCAATGGAAAAAGAAATTTTCAATAATTACTAATAACATTTACATAGTTTCTATAATTGGATTACCACTCTTACTACTAGTAAATCCTATGATAAGTATCTGGGCTCATTCTCTATTATTTCTTCAAATTGTTGTAGTAAGAGCATTGGTAGTTTTGGCAAATTATTTTGAACATCCACATCCTAGCTCCAAATATACGATTTACGTCTATACATATACGCTATTTTCATTGATAGGCTTTTCATTTGCAATTGCAAACTATATCCATTTTGATAATGCAACAGCAAATGGGATAAGTGGTGTTGATCCATTAATTCCAGTTGGCCTAGCTATGGGAGTCGATTATTTTTGGTTCTTTCTAATGTTCTTACAAAGTATAATTGCAGAGCCTGGTGAAAAAATTTATGTTAAGTACAACAATTTAAAAGGAATATAAAATTTTGCATAATGAATTATTTTTTTAAAGTATCATTAACACTAGGTTCATTAATTGTAATCCTTACTACATATACTTTAATCGAGTATCCCTATCTAACAGTTATAGGGAAATATGCTAAAGATCCTTACTCTTTCTTACTTGAAAAAAGAACATCAGGAAGTTTTGATTTTTTAGGTACTACTCACTACTCGAACTATAAAGATAATCTTGATTTAATTACAAGCTCTGAAATAAAAAAATGTCCCTTTTACCTGACACCTGATGAACCAGATAATAGGAATGTGCTTGTCTCAAAAGATCATATTTTATTTGATAATGATAAAATTAAACATCAAGACCAACGAGAATATGTTAAAAATTTAGTTCCAGATGATGCTGAATTAAATAACCGATTAAACATATGGTTTAGTAATAACATAAACAAGGATATTAATAAACATGAAGATTTTGAAAAACTGATCTTTTTCATACTTTTTGCTGAAAAAATAGAATATTCAGATATCAAGCTAATTATGGAATACAGGGCCAAAGCAGTAAAACTTCTGTTTATTCCTCCTTTTATAAGAAATGTTTTTATGGGTTCTGATCTAGATAAAATAGATTCCATTAAAAAACGTTTTATTTCAAAATTTTCTTCTCTGGGGTATGAAAAACCTCATCTAACATTTGAGATTTTTTGGTTCAATGCTCTGCCCATTTATGATTTATATATGAAATCAATTAGAAAACTAGAGGAGAATCCTAAGATAGTTGAACAAATAACGAATCAATCCAAAGAACAAGAATTTATTAATGAAATATTTAGACTTTACCCGAACCCTAGATCAATACCTTATCAAAAAGAGGGAAATTATTTTTCTGCAAATTTATTTTTAGCAAACACTGATAGTACAGTATTTAGTAATCCTCTTAAAATTGATCTTGACCGAGAAAACTATAACCATCTCACTTTTGTCTCACCTTCAGAACGAAGTTGTTTAGGCGCAGATCTTACATTAAATCTTTTAAGTTATTTAATTAAAAAATATATTGAAAATAAAGATAATAACATGGAAGTGCAAAACTACAGTATTTTGCAAAAAAGTTAATTAAAAATGAGTACTGTTTCCTTCACAAGTTTTTCTCTTCTAATAATCTTTATTATTCTCAGATTTAACCTTTCGGTTCAAGAGCTTCCAGCTATAATCAATGAAGTATCTGATTTTAACTTAACTAGTCACACTGGTAAAAATATAAGTGAATCATATTTCATTGATAAATATACTGTTCTAGATTTTTTTTTTACTGAATGCAATGGTACGTGCCCAATAATGACTAACTATATGAAAAAATTATATAACCAATATAAAACTAATCCAGGTGTGCAGTTTATTTCCATTTCAATAGATCCCGATTATGACACACAAGAAGTATTATCAATGTATGCAAAAAGTAGCGGTGTGTATGACAACAGGTGGCAATTTTTATTTGGAGAAATGGAATATATTAAAAAATTAAGTACCAGTACTTTTAATATATATTCAGATAACTTTCCTTCAGGCCATACAAAAAAATTCTTCTTGATTGATAAAAAGGGAAATATTCGTCAATTCTATAATGGCACAAATAAAAAAGATATTAATTTGTTAAAAAACCATTTAGATCAATTTATAGCTATGAATTGATATTGGATTTAGGGCTTTACAAAAAATTTTGATTTATTTTATTTAAGGAAAAATTAAAATAATTGGTGCGAACACATATTGAGCGTGGCAAATTTCATTTTTAATATTCAGTGTTATTTTTTTATTTAATTATAATGAGAGTTTTAATATGAATTTGACGAAAACATTTTATGAAAAGTTATTTTTTTATGGAGCAATTTGGAATTTTTTAATAGCTTCTTCTTTAGGGATGGGTTACAAGTATATTTTTCCTTTTTTAGGAATGAAAACACCCACTATTTCCCTCTATTTAATACTGGCATTATTTTATGTATTTGTATTAGGTCTGGGTTATTTATGGGTATCTCAAAACCTTGATAAAAACCATGGGATTGTGCAAATGGGGATTGTTGCTAAACTGGGAACGGTAATAGTAATAATTTGGGGATGTTTTTTTACCAGAGATCTTTCTCCATTTTTCCTGATAACAGGAATAGGCGATTTTATTTTCACTATTTTTTTTATAAGGTTTTTGGGCGAATATAATAAAATCAAACCAACGTAAGGTTAAGGAATAAAAAACTCACACAATTCCAATACATAGTAATATAGACCTAAAGTATTTTGCTCAACACAATCTAATATTAGTGAAAAAAGATAGAAAAATGACTTGCACTCCATATTAACCTAACACTTTTTTAGGATGGTAATGAAAGATTGCCTATTATTCTTTTAATTCTATCCAGACGTTAAAAACCAATAAGTGGGATGATGAGTAGATTTGAATACAATAATATAATCTAAGGCTCAAACATAATATGACTAAATATGACTTGATTGATAATGATATAAAACGAGATTTAAAAAATCAACTCGTTAAAAATGCAACCTCATTGGGCGGTAAAAACCATTTCCTCTCCCTTGTTGAAGCAATAAGAATGGCCCATCCCCATCCTCTAATGGCTAAAGATGCATCCTTTCGTTTTGGTAAGGGATACATCAAATGGAAAAAAGTTATTTATCGGGATAAAGTAAATTTGCTATTATTATTGATAAAGAGTAGAGATAATAATAAAAATCTTATGCCTCAAAGAAGTAATAACAATTATAAAACAATTAGAAATCTTATTAAGACTATTGGTTCAATTAAGTTTGAAGTTAGACCAAAAAACAATAAAGATGGCGATGGTTTTGTTTTCAATTTTATCGAAATAGTTGATGAAAATACTTGTCAATTTAGTTTTATGTTCGAAGTATTGTTTGTTTTACCGATGAAATTGATTAAAAAAATATATATGGGACCAAGGAAAACCGTTAAGGCAAATTATCAGAAAAATTAGACATCAAATCACATTTAATGAGCAATTAAAAAATTTATCAATGAATTCACCCTCCATTACATTTTGTGGAGCTTTTTTCTTATGGACGCGTAGAATTTGTAATGGGATAACAAAAACTTTTGGCTGAAAAACTTAAATACTACTTTAGTTTGAGAGCCGCAAAAACAATAAAAGAAAAATGTTAACTAGACTCTGCCTATGAAAGGAAAAACTTTTATATTATTTGTTGGTCTTCTCCTTATTATTTTCACGTTAATATTGTTTAATGAGCTTTTTTCAAATGGCTGGTTTGACCTATTTCTTAAAGGTGGATTTAAAGCGGTTCACGGAAATTGAAAATGAAAAATTTGAAACAACCAATAAGTAGAAAATCTGGCTGTAGTTTAGGATGTAGATAAAAAGGGACTAAGTATTATAAACATAATTTTATTTACCTACCTCCTTCCACATACAATTTAATTATAAATTAAATTTCCAACAAAGTTCAAACTTTTTTTAATCAATATTTTTACTTAAGAAGGAATAAAAGCAATACTAGGGTGTTAATTCCGATTTAAAAATCTTTGAGTCAATACCATATAACAAAAGTAGTATTCTATTTATCAATCTACAAAAGTATATACCTAACCGTATAGTAGATGAGGCCAATCGTACCAAGAGCAGCATAGATCAAATTGGTATTGTCTCTTTTACCTGATCTGGTCTGATCATACAGATAAGTAAAAGACCAAAAGATTATCCAAAACATCACCCCAACTAAAAACAGATATTTCATATTGTTTTTTATTTATTGATGACTTGTTCCATTAATTTGAATTCATTTAATTTGGTAATAATTCCGGGGTTTTATCAAAAATTTTTTCAGCGAAACCTTTCATCCTTCGAAACAGGCCTTTTAAATGATGTTTTTATATGTTTGAATTGAAAAAACTCTTAATTGTATTCTATAATTCATTGTATTAAACCTTGAGTATCACTTAGTTTTAGGTCTCTACAAAAAAAAGGATAAAAAATGACGAAACAAATTAATTCTCTCAAAAGAGGATTTCAAATGGTCTTATTATTGATTTTATTTAATTCCTGCAGTCAAAGGAATTCTGTTGGATTGAACATGAGTCAGAACGTAAAAAATTATCAACAATCCCTTATTAACAATGCAATAACTGGCAGTAATGTTGCAATTGTATTCAAGGATGGGGGAAAAATTGTTCACTCCATTGTTAACTCAAAGAAAGAGGGTGACATGGAGATCACGAATGAAACTATTTTCCCAATATGGTCAATGTCGAAACCAATAACGATCGTATCAATAATGATACTAAACGAAAGAGGTCTAATAAATTTTAATGACCCAGTTTCAAAATATATACCTTATTTCAAAAATTTAAAATGCGAAAAGGGAGATTTAATTTATGAATGTGATAATGAACTAACAATTTATCACCTGCTTACTCACCGATCAGGCTATCGATATGATAATGAAAAATACTCGTGGTGGGACTATTCCTATGATGATTTAGATGAATTTGTTAAAGATGTTGCCTCCCAGCCCGTTGAATTTGAACCTGGGAAACAGTATTTGTACGGTATAAACCAAGCAATATTAGGTAGGGTTGCCGAAGTTGTGACTGGAAAGAATTTTTATCAATTTTTAAACGAAAATATTTTTACTCCACTTGAAATGAATGATACCAAGTTTTTTATGACCAATGATGAAAGAAAAAAATTTCAAATTTTGTATAGAAAACTGGACGGAAAACTTGATTTTACGTTTGAATTTGATGAGAACGAATACCCAGTGGATAATAAAACTCAATTGGGAGGAGAAGGCTTGGTAAGCACAATGGATAATTATAGTAAGTTTTGTGAAATGTTATTAAATAAAGGTGTTTACAATGGCAAACAAATTATTAGCGAAGAATCAATTAAAATCATGACAACACCTGTTTCAAAAGGGAGTATGGGTGGGCACCCTCTTTCTCCAAGATACCATGGCTTAGATGAATCAGAGAGACGGTATTATTATGGATTTGATAATGCTTTTTCATTTTTTGTTCTGACAAATAGATATTTAGATGGTACTAATTCACCAGAGGGTATTTTTGGCTGGGCAGGATATCATAACACACACTTTTGGATTGACTATGAAACAAACCTTTATGGGCTTTTCATGACGAGGACAACACCGTTTTCTTGGGATATTCCTAAAAATTTTAGATCAGCCGTTTACAATTCACTTAACTAGGTTTCTTAACTTTTAGAGGTTAAATCTCTCATCCATGATTTACCTAAATAAAAAACAAATTTTAGATATGGTTTCCATGACAGAAGCAATCAATGCGATGGAGTCTGCTTTTGTGGAATTGAGTAAAGGTAATGTAATTGCACCAAATCGTTTGAGTATGGATTTTCCTAATAAAAATGCCACCTCACTTATTATGCCAGCATATATCACTGGGAATCCATATTATTGCGTAAAGACGGTATCCATAAATTATTCTAACCCTCAAAAAGGGTTACCTCTTATTCATAGTTCGGTTCAAGTCTTTGACGCCTCAAGAGGAAACCAAATTGCTACATTGGATGGAGTATCTATTACTGCAATACGAACAGCAGCAGCGTCAGCATTGGCTACAAAGCTTATGTCAAAAAAGAATGCTATGGTTTGTGCAATTTTTGGTACGGGTGTGCAAGCTAGTTTTCATGTCAAATCAATTATGAAAGTGCGTAAAATTAAAAAGTTCATTGTGTTTAGTCGTAATAAAAAAACTGCTGCAAAATTTTGTGATTTACATTCAAAACAGATTAAATGTGAAATTGGATATCAAGAGACTTTAAAAAAAGCTGATATAATTTGTACTACTACACCTTCTGAGCACCCTCTTATTAAATTTAGTGATATCAGATCAGGTTCTCATTTGAATGTCATTGGGTCACATCAACCAATGATGCGAGAAGTGTCTACAGATATAGTATCTCAATCTAAAGTTATTGTTGACCAAATAAAAGCCTGCAAAAAAGAAGCGGGAGATCTCATAATTCCAATGGAGGAAGGACAATGGTCTTTTAAGCAAGTACATGCGGAATTGGGACAGGTAGTAGCTGGAGAGTTGCCGAAACGTGAGTCTGATAATGAGATCACTTTATTTAAATCGGTAGGGAATGCTGTCCAAGATCTAGCCATGGTAAATTTACTCCTAAAAAAATTGAAGTATGATTGAAATAAAAAAACTTAAAAATTGGCAAGCTCCAAAAGATTGGATTGAAATCCAAACTATAGATGCACACACTGGTGGCGAGCCGCTTCGAATTATCATTTCTGGGTTTCCAAATCTAAAAGGTGAGACACTTTTGGAGAAACGTTCCAGTGCTAAAAATGATTTTGACCATATTAGAAAAGCACTCATGTGGGAACCAAGAGGACATGCGGATATGTATGGTGCAATCATAGTAGAACCTGATACAGCCGGTGCGGATTTCGGAGTCATTTTTATTCATAACGAGGGATATTCTACGGGTTGCGGCCACGCGGTCCTTGCACTAACAAAAGCATTTGTGGAAACTGAATTAATTGAAAAAATTGAACCGATTACACAACTGAGTATGGACGTTCCCTCAGGGTTAATTCGGTCTTTTGCTGAAGTAGAAAATAACGAAATTGTAAGCATCGGTTTTCAGAATGTTCCTTCCTTTGTACAAGAAATGGGTTTAATTGTTCATGTACCTAATTTCGGGAATATCCGGTATGACTTAGCATTTGGTGGAGCATATTACGCATTTGTTGATATATCCCAATTTGACTTGGATTGCACAGAAGAATACTATAATAAACTAATTAAAATTGGAATGCTTATGAAAAGATCAATTTTGAAAACTTCGATAATGGACCATCCAACAATACCAGAAATGAATTTTTTATATGGCATAATCTTTACTGGATCACCGAAGGATTCAAAAAATCATAGCAGAAATGTTTGTGTTTTTGCGGAAGGCGAGGTTGATAGAAGCCCCACAGGAACTGGTGTCAGTGCCCGTGCTGCAATACATTATGCACGTGGCGAAATTAGTATTGGTGAATCCATCTCCATAGAAAGTATTATCGGTTCTACTTTCTCAGTTAAAGTTAATGAGGTTACAACTTTTGGAAAATATGAAGCAGTTATACCTGAGGTAAAAGGAACTGCTTTTCTCACTGGAAAAAATTCTTTTTGGATAAATCCCAATGATCCATTTAAGGATGGATTTTTTTTGAGGTGAAAGGGTTAAGTAACTTATTATTTTTTCATGGTTTTTTAATTCTGAATTAACTCAATTTAGCAATTCAACCATTGAACTAAATACTAGAACAGATCAAGAAACAATTTTTTACTATATAGTACAGGTACTTTTATAATATGATATTTAAGAATAAGTCTCTCTTTTTACGTGGTTTTCTTATTTGTAAGATGATTAGTAGATTTGATTATGTCAAACTATTTTGAATATATACTGCTTTGCTTTTCTACATTGTTCACGCTTGTTAACCCCATAGGTATAGCACCGATTTATCTGACATTAACGGAACGCTTTTCTGAAGATCATCAAAAATCAATAGCTAAAAAAGGGACCCTAACTGGTTTTATTGTGCTAGTTATTTTTGCATATCTTGGAAGATACATTTTTGCTATATACTCGATATCTATTGATGCTTTTAGAATAATGGGTGGTATAATATTCTTTAGAAGCGGTCTTAAAATGCTTGATTCAATCACACCCAGAACAAGAATCACGCCATCTGAAACTGAAGAAGGTTTAGAACAAGAGGACATTGCAATAAGTCCAATAGGTATTCCAATTGTGACAGGTCCTGGGGCTATAACAGCCGCCATGATTTTAGCAGGGCAAGCTACTTCTGTTGCTGATCAGCTTATCCTTTTACTAGCAATATCAATTGTTTTATTTATAACATACGTAATTTTTTTAACCAGCCCAAAGATATTTAAAAAATTAGGATATTCAGGAGCTCGTTTAATTCAAAAATTAATGGGCGTAATACTAATGGTCATTGCAGTTCAATTTGTAATTGATGGCTTTTCAAATGTAATTATTGAATTGATTAAAAATTGAAATTCCTGAATTTTTTTTCATCTCCATTTGCTGTACACAATATTGTTAAGAATGTAATTAAAATTCGTTTAGTATTTATTTTCACCATATTATTATGAAAATATTCTAAGCAGATATGTTGCTTTTCATTTCTTGAGTTTTTTGGTTGTGAGATGATCGGTAGATTTTAGAATGAAAAAAATATATTCTTTCATATTTTTATTGTTTTTGAAAATAATCTATGGACAATGCGAAGAAACTGAATACTCTACCGCTGGGGTTCTAACCACTATAGATGTAAATATATTTAATAATGATGAATCAGTTAATGCATATAGTACATATTCATGGACCTCTGATGCATTAAATAGAATACTGAATGGGAATGGAATTCCCAATCACGAAGTGGGGACATTTCCAAACCCTCATAACCCAAATTCAATAAGTGCTCAAAATATTAACCATTCATTTAGCCTTTGTCCTGAAATAATACATGAAACAGGTATTCAATTAGGCGGTCCGGGAAGTGTTATAGCTTATGCAATTAACTCTGTCAAATTTGATCCTGGCACTGCAGGTCGATGCAATAATAATGGTGAATGTAGTTTAGGGCAAGGTCAGGGTCAGTGGAATATTGAAGCATTGGGACATGAGACCTTTGACTTTGGAGATGACATGAACCATGCTCATGTTCAACCTAATGGGCAATACCATTACCACGGAATACCTGAGCTATTGGTAGAATTTTTAGGAGGAGGTCAAAATATGACCTTAGTCGGATGGGCATCTGATGGTTTTCCTGTTTATGCTAGATATGGCTATACTAATGCACTTGATTCGAGCAGTCAAATTATTTCTTTACAGTCAAGCTGGAGATTAAAAAGTATAGCTGATGAAGGTAGGCCTGATTCTCTTACCGCTATGGTTGGCGGTCCTAATCAAGGAAACAGCTTCCCAAATACACCCATCCCTATGGGAGCATTCACTCAGGATTTTGAGTATGCTGAAGGACACGGAGATTTGGATGAATGCAATGGTCGCTTTGGAGTAACTCCTGAATTTCCAAATGGGATATACTACTATGTTGTTACTGATGATTTTCCATTTTTCACTCGATGTTTAAAGGGAGAGATCTCCGTTAATGGCGGTGGTGATGGTATTATAAATTGCGAAGATGTACCTCCAGGCGCACCATGTTGTGGTGATAATATCTGTGGTGGACCCGAAAATCCTACTAATTGTCCTCAAGATTGTCAAACTGTAAACATAGGCCCTTCCCTTGTCAACTTTTCAGTTTATGCTGATACAGTTAATACAGCCCAAGATTCAATAAATCTTGTCTTTATGATTACTGCAGAGGATAACGATAGTTATTTATCTCATGCAATATTTCAACTTATATATGATGATGAACTAATGAACTCTGTAGAAATATTAGAGAGCGTGGTTAACTTTTCAGAAGGCCTAATGTCTTCAAATATATTTGGTGTCTTGCAATTACCAATTGGAACAACCAACGGCAAATGGAATATTAGACTAGTGCTTATTGATGAATTTGGTGCATCTACAAATATTGGTCCGGCCACTTTGGGGAGTTTAGCGTTTCAAAACTATATATACGTTGAAAATACTGTTTTGAAAAACATAATAGAAAAACTCCCATTACAATACAAGCTACATCAAAACTATCCCAATCCCTTTAATCCTGTTACTAATCTAAAATATGATCTCCCCAACGATACTTTCGTTGATATATCTATTTATGACATGAAAGGTGAAAAAATAAAAACATTAGTCCATTCCCAACAAAAAAAAGGCAGCAAGTCGATTCAATGGAACGCTACTAATGATAATGGAACAATGGTAAGCGCAGGTTTATATCTTTATACTATAGAAGCAGGCAAGTTTAGAAAGACTGGAAAGATGCTATTTTTGAAATAAGCCTATCTTAAAACATTAAGCTATCTCGTTTATTAAATTTAGTTTTATGCTAAGAATTAGAATCAATATTTTAAACAATTTTAAATCAACTAATCTAAAAGTGGTAGATAGCTTTTATCGATGTAAAATATTTATTTTTGGTTTTTGCAGGGTTGTTATTTTGGGCCTGTGAAGAAGAAGAGGCAGCCGCGGATTGTGTGGCTTTAGCTGAGACATACACTACGGCAGCTGCAGCATTCGGTACAGAAATGACGGAGGCAAATTGTGATGTAATGATGAATGCATGGCTTGCCCAGTACGATGGAGAGTGTGAAACAGAACCTCCAGCTAGTAGCTATACTGATGAGGTAATTGCAACATTCAGGGATGGTTCATATTGTGATAGCTATGCTGATGGTGGTGGTGATGGAGATGCGGACTGTACTACTTTATTAACTGCATATACCACAGCAGGGTTGTCATGGGTTAGTTCAGAATTTAACGCTGATAGTTGTGCAACTCTTACAGCAGCAGCAGATGCATATGTAGCTGCAGGATGTGATACAACAGGTACAGGTGTGGGAGACTATATCTCGACAGTATTCACTTCCGATTCTTGTGCGTATTATGCAGATACATCATCAACAGTGGCGAGCAGACCACCTGCATTTTTGCAGAATAATCTTATTGATAGGGACTAAGTTCAAATCAATAGTTTTAATTTTTTGATTAACAAAAAGCCCCACATTCGTGGGGTTTCTTGTTTGTAGATTTATTCTAGGATATTCAATGAATAAGGATAATAAATAGATGACTCGTGAACTAGTTAGATTAATAGTTTTTATAGTATCTTTGATTTACGGAAAAGATCTTTTTGACCCCTACCAGGTACATGAAATGGATATTACTTTTCATGACTCTAACTATGACCAGATATTACAAGATAGGTGGGCAGAAGACGATAAGACATATGAGCTCGCGACAGTTGTTTTCAATGGTGACACCTTGGACAGTGTCGGTGTACGATACAAAGGGAATTCAACATATTTTTTTACGAATTTAGTTGGAAGTACTAAATACCCCTTAAATATAGATCTTGACCTTATATATGATGATCAGGATCTTTTGGGCTATAATAAGGTCAAATTATCTAATTCTATCTTTGACCCTACCTATGTCAAGGAGACACTGGGGTATTTAACTCAGGGTTATTATTTGCCTACACCAGAAACAGGTTATACAACCGTTAAGATAAATGGTGAATATTTAGGTCTATATATTACAGTAGAGTCTATCAATAAATCCTTTCTGACAAAGCACTTTGGAAATAACGAAGGAACCTTCTTCAAGTGTGAACCACAATTTCAATTTGGAGAGTTCTACGATGCGTCTCCAAGCTTGGCCTGGTTTGGAGATGATACGATGGAGTATGCATACCAGATGGGTTATGAATTAAAATCAGATTATGGTTGGAGCGATCTGATAGATCTTATACATACCTTGAACTTTAACATGGATAGTATTGAAAGTATATTAAATGTAGATAGAGCTCTTTGGTATTTAGCAACATCAACGGTCATGCCTGACCTAGATGCATACAATGGAATGTATATTCATAATTATTATTTATATAAGAATTCGACTTCAGAACGTTTTGAGATTATTCCTTGGGACAAAGATCAGACCTTCGGAGGAGCCATGATTAATACTCTGATTGAATGGGGTGGAAATTCATCATGGGTATATCAGTGGGACCCTTTTGAATTTGAGTATGATGGAGAACGTCCTCTAGTCAGTAAATTGATGGGTAACCCTTTATATAAAAAGATTTTTACCGCCCATATGCGTACAATCATAGATGATATCTATGATGTAGAGCATGTGCAAGATCTTGCATATGAAATACAAGACTCCATAGAGCTATACGCTGATTCTTATTTGAATATACTTCCCGTATTTAATTATGCGGATTATTTTCGATATAATGTAGATAACTACTTGGTTACGGCTGATGGCGGGAATTGGTGTGGCGTGACTAGCACAATTAGTGATAGAAGACAGTATTTACTTAGTCATAATGAGATATCAAAGGAGGCCCCAGATATACTAAATGTATACCAAGAGAATTACAATCCCCTAGCCTACGAAGATGTGATTATTCTTGCTGCGGTAATAGGATCAGATTTTGTAGAGCTTATGGTATCCAGTGATGGTCCAGATAGTGATTTCATTTCAATACAGATGGAAGACAATGGTCTACATGGTGATGGATTTGCAAATGATAATATTTATGGGGCTACTATTCCATATCATGGTGAGGGTGATGAGATTAGCTATTATATAAGGGCAAGCAATGAAGAAGCATTAGCAGTAGATCCACGAAAAGCACAAAAAGATTTTTATCATTATGTTGTAGGGGATCAAACCTTACCAGATTCTACAATTATGATTAATGAGATTAATTACAATTCATCTGATGAAATCGACCCAGGTGATTGGGTAGAATTGTATAACCCTTCTGCTTCTGTAATTGATATAAGTGGCTATCAGTTCAAAGATGAGGATGATGACCATATCTTTTTGATACCTAATGAAACCATGATAGAAGGCCATTCTTTCCTTGTGCTTTGTAATGATACATCATCATTTAAGACAATATTTCCAGAAGTAAATAGCTATGTTGGAAATCTTGATTTTGGTTTTAGTGGAGGAGGTGAATTACTTCGTCTTTATAATGCAAATAATAGTTTAGTTGATACCGTTTCTTATGATGATAGTGATCCTTGGCCTGTAGAACCGGATGGAAATGGACCTACGCTTGAATTGATTAATCCAAATCTAGATAATGCAGTAGCAGATAGTTGGGCGGCATCTAATGATTTTGGTACGCCAGGGGAAGTAAACAGTGTTTTTCTCAGTATAAATTCTAGAGAAAATATTCCTTCACAATTTATATTAAATAGAAATTATCCAAATCCATTTAATCCCAATACAACGATAGAATATCAACTTGACCGTGATCAACATATAACTATATCAATTCATGATGTGTTAGGCAGAAAAATAAGAACATTGGAAAATGGTATTAGACGTGCTGGTAATAATCAAATCTCTTGGGATGCAATAGATGATTATGGTAGGCAAGTAGCGGGAGGGGTTTATATATGTTCCATGAAAGGTGGTGGGGCAATTCGTTCTATGAAAATGATATTACTAAAATAACTGTAACGATATATAGAATACAGTTTTAATAAAACAATAAAAAGAGTACTAATGATTGCTACCAAAAATATCATTACTAATTACATACTATTAAAAGTTCTAATGATAAGAATATATTTAAATTAAATCCTCAACCTAAGTGAAAATTTTTCCACATCTAAGAATAATGATAAGCCAATTAAAAGAAAAAATATCGTCTGCTTTTCCAATTGATATTGCAGGCACAAATAAAACTATTTTCATTG
>CEOF01047912.1_pt1 | contig 26682 bp, 25 predicted proteins | sample 361311 | NCBI WGS metagenome assembly CEOF01 (sample SAMEA2619667, study PRJEB7988) | marine metagenome | biome: marine biome (ENVO:00000447); feature: surface water layer (ENVO:00002042); material: "saline water (ENVO:00002010), including plankton (ENVO:xxxxxxxx)" | depth 5 m
AAAAGAACGACGAAATCTTCACCATCATATTTTACAATTAATGAAATAACTGAAAAGAGGAATTATTATTTAAAGCAACGAATGCTATATCTTCAAATTTTTGGTGGAGGAATTGCTTATAGATCATTTATAACAATGAGGTCATCATATCTCTACAACCAGTATAGTTCAGATATTGATAAAGCTGATGAGCGGCACAAAAAAATAGAAAATTTAGATAATCAAAAACCGATTTTTGATATTTTATCTGGTATTGTTGTTTTTCCTATTATCTTTTACCATGCAAAATTTCTTGAGATGGAGAGATGGCTGAAAGAATAAATATAGGAATTTTAACTCTTTTTATTATTCTATTTTCCTGTGAAGATAAGACAAGAGAGTGGGATAATCCTTACGATCCTAGAAGCAATAAATCACTATGGACACCAGATAGTCTAGACGCTACGCAGACAGCTGAAAATATAATAGAATTAAAATGGGTAAGAAAAGGAAGAGCATTTGACGGTTTTATTGTTGATAGAAAGTTAGGTTTGGATGAATGGGTGTTGAAAGATTCATTGTTTGATGATGAGTTGACGACTTGGGTTGATACACTAAATCTTAAAACTCTTGTTGGTAACCATGTTGAGTACCAATATAGAATATATGCCTATGCGGATTCAAATATATCATTAAAGAAGCTGGTCAAAATCAAACCCACACTTCCTGGACCGCCTGGGTCTGTATCAATAATTAATATTGATTATTCACACGATCCTTCAAAAAAACTATCTTTAGAATGGCAAAAATCGTCTGAACCAGATTTTTATAAATACAATTTATATCACGCAACAACTGAAAGTGGTTCAAAATCTGATTATATATCCATTTATGATGCAAATATCACATCAATCGACACCTCTTCATTTGACGTACTTAGTGAAAATTGGTTTTGGGTAGAAGTCCAAGATACGACCGGTCAAAAAACCTTAGGTAATTCATATAATGTTCCAATTGATCCTCCCCCAATTCCAGCTCAATTCGATTCAATCTTGTTCGATAATCAGCAATTCTATTTTTCTTGGAACATGCCAATTGAAGAAGACATATTAGGTTATAGTGTAGAACAAGTATCAAATATTGATACTACAGTTATAAACAACTCTGTTCTTATTGAAAGAAACAATACGTCTTTTGAAATACCTGTTGATTACGATAGTGAAAACTTCTACCGTATCAAAACCGAAGACGTTTGGGGTAATTCAAGTCATAGCAATATTCGCCCTGCCTCTTCCTACCAAAAAATCGTTAAACTTGATACAATACCTGAAAAAAAAGGTGATATTACAATTATGAATATTGGTCCAACCATGCCTTTTACTAAAGTATTGACAAATACAAAAGCTTTGTACCCAATATGGATCCAAAACGGAAAAAAAATATTTGCATTCACCATTGATAATGTAGGTAAAGTCATCAGCCAAGATGGACAAAGTATTAAAACTATTTACGGTGTAGCACCCAAAGACATTGCCTTTAATAGCGATGAATCTTTAGCCTTATTTGTTGGCTCCGATAACGATATATATATAGCCTATTTAAATAAAGACGAGATGACGGTCAGAATAACACAAAATACTAACAATGAATGGTATTCAGATCCAGAATTCATTTCAGATGACAATAAAATACTATATGCTCAACGAAAGCATTTTTCAAATAATAATATCGGGACAATTAATTTATATACCATGGATAGGGATGGTAAAAATATAACCCAAATTACAGATGCTGTCGGTGAAGAAAAATTTATCTTACCAAGAATGTCTCCTTCTGGTGATAAGATTATTTATTACTTTAAAAATGTAGGTTTATACGAACTTAACTACCCAAATGAGAAAAGAGGAGTTATGGTTTCCACGCTTGGAGGTGATTCAATTATTCCTGAAATAACTTCATATTTTAGGAATATAAAATGGTCTCCCAATGGTGAAAAAGCAATTATATGGGAAAAAAAATTAACATCAACATATTATCTGTATAAATACAACAAAAACAATTCAAATCTAGAGCTATTTCTAGAGGGTGCTCGCTATGCAAGATGGAATGGTGATGATGAAATTTTCTTTAAATATGAATCTGATTCAGGCAAATTGTATCGTAAAAGTATTAGCGCTGATCTTTCAACTTCCCCAATAGAAGTTCATCCTTTAACAACTCCATGGGCACAATTACAACCAAGGCAGTAGTATGGATTATAAGACACTAACCCAAACAGATTTTATTTTTATAAAAAATGTTGATTCAAGATGGCGAGATATGGATGCTATTGGGCATATTAACCATGCAACTTATTTAACATACTTTGAAACGGCTCGAGTTGATTTTTTAAAACAACTAGGTTTTGATTTGCTTAAAAGAGATGTTGAAAATGGTGTCATTCTAGCTTCGATGAAGGTTGACTATATTAAACAGTCAGTGCACCCATCTAAATACAGCATTGGATGCAGAATTACTAGATTAGGAGGTAAAAGTTTTGATTTATTTTCAGCAATATTTGTCAAGGGAGAATTAAATCCTATTGTTTTTGGAGTATTTACTTTAGTTGCATTTAATTATAAAATACAAAAAACTATACCGCTAAATGAAGATATAACATCTAATTACTTACCATTTGAATAAGCATGCAATGCAGAAAAAATATTTTAATATTATAAACTTTTAAAATCTAACTTATTAATTTTGGATAAAAATAAAATAATAGCTTCCTTACGACGAATCCTTGGCAACAAATATTTAATTACAGCTAACTGGAAAAAACAATCATTTAGCAAAGGCTGGAGATATGGTGAAGGTGAAGCGCTAGCGGTTGCTAAGCCAGGTACCTTGGTTGAAATATGGAGAATCCTGCAGATTTGTGTTGAGTTTGATGTTATAGTCATAATGCAGGCTGCTAATACTGGACTGACGGGTGGATCTACACCATATGGGAATGATTACGATCGCCCTATCCTTATAATTAATACCATGAGGATAAATGGTATACATTTAATTAATGACGGTAGACAGATAATTGGTTTATCAGGAAGCACATTGTTCGGACTTGAAAATTTGTTAGCACCTTACAAAAGAGAGCCGCATTCCGTAATTGGATCCTCTTGTATTGGTGCATCAATTGTTGGAGGAATTTGCAATAATTCTGGTGGAGCTTTGGTAAAAAGAGGTCCGGCTTACACCGAACTATCTGTCTATGCGCAAATTGAAGAAAATGGCGAACTTTCATTAATAAATGATATTGGTATCGACCTTGGATCTGAACCTGAAGAAATTCTGCAAAATTTACAAAAAGGAAAATTTTCGGAAAGCCAAGTATCCTTCCCAAATAAACTTGCATCTGATAACGAGTATCAAGAACGGATTAGAGATGTCAACGCCACTACCCCGGCACGCTTTAATGCAGATGGAAGAAGACTTCATGGAGCATCAGGTTGTGCTGGTAAATTAGCTGTGTTTGCAGTTAGGCTTGATACCTACCCAAAACCAGAGCGTAATCAGGTTTTTTACGTTGGCACTAACAGTTCTTATGTTTTGGGTAAAATTCGTAAAGATATATTATCAACGTTTAAAAATCTACCCGTTTCTGGTGAATATCTTCATAGAGATTGTTATGATGCTGCAAAAAAATACAGTAAAGACACCTTTATTGCGATAGATAAGATGGGGCCAAGTTTCATACCGAAGTTATTTGAATTTAAACGTAGAGTAGACCTGATAGCTTCAAAAATTCCCTTTCTTCCCAACAAATTATCAGATATAATAATGCAGTATTTAAGCTATTTGTGGCCAAATCATTTACCAAAAAGAATGGAGGAATATCGGAATAAATATGAACATTATTGGATTATAGAGCTATCTGATAATGGCATAGATGAAACGAAGAACTACTTTAATGAATTTTTCAAATCAAATGATGGTGATTATTTTGAATGCACAAAGAAAGAATCTGAAAAAGCTATCTTACATCGCTTTGTAGCCGCAGGATCTGTTGCGAGATATCATGCTATGAATAGTAAAAAATCCGGTGAAATGATGTCCATGGATATTGCCTTTCCAAGGAATGAAAAAGATTGGTTTGAGAAATTGCCTCCAGAGATTGACGATTTATTAGAACTTAAACTTTATTATGGTCACTTATTTTGTCATGTATTACATCAAAATTATGTTATAAAAAAAGGTGTTAACGCTGAAGAGCTAAAAAAGAAACTGTTAAAATCCTACGATGATAGAGGAGCTGAATATCCAGCTGAGCACAATGTAGGTCATGAGTACTTTGCTAAGCCTGCTCTTTCAAATTTCTATAAAAAAATAGACCCTACAAACAGCTTGAATCCAGGTATTGGTCAAACAAGCAAAAGAAAATATTGGAAATAAAGTTAAAAAACTGTCCAAATCAACTTGTGCACTAACGCACTTAAGTTTCTTATATTTATTGATAAATTATCATCTAATAATACGGAAATGTTTGCTACTATGAAAAAAAGTATACTATTTATTATAATTATTTTTTCAAATATACTCTTAGCTGAAACCATAGGCAGGGTTATGAAATCAAATGGTACAGTTTTGATAAAGCCAATGGGCTCACCTTCATACTCTGTTTCAGTAAAACCGGGACAAGCAGTTTCCAATGGTGATGCTATTCGCGTTGGAGAGGCTAGTTTTGCAGTTGTTATATTTTTAGATGATAAATCAGTAGTAAAAATTAGAGAGAATACTGATTTTCAATTCGTTGAAACTTCTAACACAAGAAGTTTGATAATAGATCAAGGCACAACACTACATAATGTAAATAAAGAGAATCGTAAAAAAACGTATCGCGTTGAAACTCCAGTTTCTGTTGCTTCGGTAAAAGGTACTGAGTTCTCTTCTTTTCATGATGCTGTATCAGGCGTTGATAAATTTGTAGGAAAAAGTGGTAATTTTGAAGTCCTAAATTCAATTAGTGGTGCAATAGTAAATGTTGGTCCGGGACAAAAAGCCGTTTCAAATGCTTTGGGGCAACTTATTCCTGCTCCTGCAGAACCGGGAGATTTTCCAGAAGATCCAGACGGTGAATCTTCTCCAGAACAAAACGACAACCAGGGTCAAAGTGAAAATAATCAGCAGGACAGCCCTCAACAGCAAGAGCGCCAACCTCAGCAAAGACAACAACGTTCACCTCAACAAAATCAAAATCCGGTTTCTCAAGAACCTACAAAACAAACTGATAGTGTAGAAAGAGTGGAAGATGTAAAAACTCCTAGCAATAATCCAAAATCCACTCCAAAGAAACCGTTTAATATGGGCTTAGCGGTTGGTTCAGCTACAATAAACGATACAATCTACAATCAAGTTGCATTGAGACCTGAATTATCTTTTGGTAAGCTCGGCATTGGATTTGACCTGGTGATGTATATTGATAATGAGGGCAACATCCGAAAAGATGAATGGGATGAGCCTTCTGACTTTATTGATAAAATATTATATCTCCGATGGGGACAAAAATCAGACCCTTTCTGGTTAGTTTGGGGATCTCTAAATAACGTAACATTGGGTTATGGGGGCTTATTAAGTGGCTATTCAAATATGATGGAATTCCCATCTGTAAGAAAAGTAGGAATAAATACAGGTTTTAATTATAGGAATTTTGGGACAGAGGTCTTTTTGTCCAATATGAAAGATTTTTCTAGAGGGGGAACGCTTTTAGGTTTAAGGGGAACCTATAAAATTTCTGATTCGCTTCCAATTACATTGGGTATGAATTTTGTTCAAGACATGAATCAGTTTTCTGGATTAAAAGATACAGATGGTGATGACTATCCAGATTTATTTGATGATTTCCCAAATGATAAGGATCTTTGGAATGATACAGATGGTGATGGCATCGCTGACGAAAATGGAGGGAATAAAACTCCAAACGGAGGATGGGATATCGATGGAGATGGAAATAATATTTTAGACTCTGAACAGTCAGAATTAAAACTTAAGCCGGAACCATTTAAAAGCACTAATAGTGAAGCAGTTGCTCAAGGGTTTGGGTTTGATATAGGGTATCCTCTATTAAAGAGTCGAGCACTGGGTCTAGAAGTATATTCCGAGTTCAACACGCTTTCTTTTAGTCAAGCAACAGGTGATACAACGTATTTTAATCGTAATAAAATGACAGGTTCTGGGATCACTTTACCAGGCTTAAGAGCTTCCTTATTTGGTTTTTTAAATATTAGTTTTGAGTACAGAATTAAAAACGGCTATTTTATTCCGCAATTTTTTGATGGCAGTTATGATCTTTCCAGGGTTACTGTGCAAACTACTGATAACGGTATAATCGTACGAACTAAAGATCAATTAGTTTTCGCTGATCCCTTATCAAATAAAGATACCAAGGGTATGTATGGATCAGCCTCTGCTAATTTATTTAATTTACTAACATTCAATGCTTCTTATGCTAGTATGAAAGCAGATACGACCGAATTTAACAGTTTTAATGCACTTTTAAATTTGAATGCCGAAAACATACCGAAACTCAGCGTAGCGCAAGCATATTATCAGAGGAACAACGACAAAGATCCTTTTGATTTTGTAAACCCATCATTGAACACGGTATTTGGGTATAAAATTGGTTATGAAGTTAGTCAAGGAGTAAGTGTGATATGGGACTTCAGACAATTTTACAGAGATAGCGGTATACCGGGAGCTGCTCTTGAACCTGTTAAGCAGACAACAATCGAAACGGCATTTGATTTTTAATGGAGCCTAATTCTACTAAAACTATTTATAGATACGATTCCAGGGGGGGTGGGTTTAAAAAAGCGGCTTTTTTGTTACTTACCTTAGCATTGTTGTTAGCAGTCTTTGGTATTTACTGGATTTACACTTGGTTTTAGGAAAGTATAATGAATATAGAAATAACTTACTGTAATAAGTGAAATTACCTACCTAGGGCCGCCAGTTTGGCGACTAAACTACTAGAAAAGTATGGAAATTTAATAACAAGATTATCCCTGGTTCCTGCTGATGGAGGTGTATTTGATATAACTAAAAACAATACTTTGATTTTTTCTAAAAAGAAAGAAGGAAGATTTCCCGATTTCAATGAAATAGTTACTCTCCTTGACTAGATTTTCATTTACTATTCTTCTTCTATCATCATTTCTATTATCGCAAAATAAAGAAATTATAGAGCTCACTAAGCACATCGGTTATACGCTTGATGCAGAGGAGAATAAATACTACAAGGTGTTTGAAGATATACCCAATTTTGAGAATGCGCAATTTTTTATGTCTGACAACGACACAGTAGAAGCCAGAATTTCATATCTTGAGTTTACACGCACCAAGACAAGCAAAAAAATATTCGTTCTTAGATCCTTTGTAGATTTACAATTGCAACTAAACGCAATGCCTCCTATCACAGAACAAATTCGAGAATCCTTTAGAAAAAACCTGACCTATTTAAGAACTAAGGATATATTAAAATCTATACCAAAAGGTCAGTATGTCGAAATTAATCACATCAATGGTAAAAAGCTTAAAGGAACACTGCTCAGTTTTAATAAAGACAGATTGTTCGTGCAAACTCCGATGAGCGTTAAAATGATTAAAATGACCTCTATGGAGCGCATAACCTATCGCGATAACATTATTGATAGGCCAGAATTACAAAAATTTATATATTCAGGTGCAGCAATAATGGGTTTGATTATGATGGAATTATGGAATAGACAAACTAACCCTATTTGGGCGTATCGTTGGCACAATAGATTCTTTGGTGCAACCTTAGGCTTACTTGCAGGTGCAGAGCTTTACGATACCTCAATGATAATGATGACAAAAAAGACTAAATTTGGACTTTCAGCAAGCGAGCTAAAGAAGTTAAATCGGAAATGATTTAAGGTTTATATCATGAAAAAAGATGAAAAAAAATTCAAAAAAGAATATTTAGAGGAGAAGCTTCATTTAATTGGCGATAGATTAAATGATGCTTATGGACAGCCGCTATTAGAAGAGCTAATCACTAGAATGGAAAGAACAGTTTCTCATTTTAATGAAGAAGTTGATGCCATTCTGGATAGCATTAAAAGTCGTACCCAGAATCAACATTATAAGCTCGCTACTTTGCGTGGCGACGATCCAATAAAAAACGCACTTGATCAAGATCTAGATAGTCAAGCTACATCCACTAAAGTAGATGCAGTCACATCTGATGAAAATGAAAAACCAGAAGACACTAAAAAAGGTAGATTTTCTTTTTTGAAAAGAAAAAAGAAAAAATAGTATTTCAGAAAGTCTCAAATCATTTAAATCTATACTTTCTTACCTTGCTAATCGTCAATAAAAACGACTAAATTTTAGCTATTATTTTATTAGATTTTTATGTCTTACAAAGTACTTTCACTCAAATATCGTCCCCAATCATTCAGTGATCTTTCAGGTCAAGATCACATTACAAGAACCCTAGTAAATGCCTTTAAAAGGGATCGAGTGTCTCAGGCCTATATGCTAACTGGACCAAGAGGTGTTGGCAAAACAACAACTGCTAGAGTAATCGCAAAAGCCTTGAACTGTTCAAATGTTAAAGATGCAGTCCCCTGCAATTCATGTGAAACATGTAAAGAAATAATCGATGGAAGAAATCTCGATGTTTTAGAAATCGATGGAGCATCGAATAGGGGAATAGAAGAAATTCGCAATCTTAGAGAGCAGATTAAATATGCCCCAATGAATGCTCAATATAAAATATTTATTATTGATGAAGTTCATATGCTTACCAATCAAGCATTTAATGCTTTATTGCGTACACTAGAAGAGCCACCCGCGCATGGAAAATTTATATTGGCAACAACCGATATACATAAAGTTCCCTCTACAATTATTTCTAGGTGTCAACGTTTTGATTTTAATCGAATTAATGAGAATGTTATTTCAAAACATTTATCAAAGATCGCTGAAATTGAAAAAATAACAATCGATGTTGAGTCATTACAAGCTATTAGTATTAAGGCTGATGGTAGTATGCGGGACGCTTTGAGTATATTGGATCAGGTGATAGCTTTTTCCGATACATCAATTGTATACTCAAAAGTGTCTGAAATAATAGGTATAATACCGCATGAAATATTTTTCAATTATTCAAACGCTATAAATCAAAAAGATTATCCAGTAATTTTTGAAGTTTTAAATGATATTCGTTCATCATCATTTCAATTAGATGATCTCCTTGAGGGTCTTGATACCCATTTTAGAAATTTCATACTAGCGCTGACTCCAAAGGGAGAGACACTTATAAATCTCAATGAAAAACATAAAAACGAATACATATCAGAATCTAAAAATTGGAATATTAATGATATTTTAAGAATAGTAAATGAACTAGCAAAATTGCGTTATGTTATAAAAAATTCTCGCCAACCATTAATATCTTTTGAGCTATTAACGCTTAAATTGATGGAAATGGATAGTTCAATTATGATAAGCGACCTAATCAGTGATTCTCCTAAAAACAATACCAAAAAGGTTGAGAAGCATGAAGATAAACCTTTAGCTGTAAAAAAGTCAGATAGTAAAAAAAATAAAATTAAAATCGAACCATCAGTTAATGACGATTTACAACTAAAAAAAGATAAACAGGTTTCTGAAATCAATGATGCCAATGAAAATTCTGATACATCCAAAGATAAATTAGAAAAAAATATTGAAGATAAAATCAATGCTACCAATGATTTACAAATCAATCTTGATGAAATTATTTTAATATGGTCAGAATTCGTTTCAAGTATTAACTCACAAAGACCTTCAATTGGCTCTACGCTAGATAATGCAAAACCCACTAAGATTGATCAAAACACATTAACTATTACTGTGTCCGGTCTTCCAGAATTTAGCGTAGATAATTTAAACCATAACAAAGAGTTCATTGAAAATTCTCTTAATGAGAAATTAGATCATACTGTTAAACTGCACTTTAATTGGGATAGTAATATTTCAAACGAAACTATTGTATCAAGTAAACCACCAGAAACGATTCAAGATTCAACGAAAGCTGATGAAGTTATTGAAAAAATAATTGAAGAGTTTGATGGAGAAATTTTGAGGTAAATGAATGTTTAATAAACCTAATATGCTAGGAATGCTAAAGCAGGCTCAACAAGCAAAAAAACAATTAAAGAAAGTTCAGAAAGAAATAGACAGAATGGTTTTTAAGGGTTACTCTAATAATAATATTGTCGAGGCAACAGTAAATGGTAAATTGCAATTAACCAACCTTGACCTTCATGAGGATTTTTCCGCTTTAGATTCAAGCAACCAAATATCACATATTAAATCTGCCGTAAATGATGCGATTTCAGATGCACAGAAGACCACACAAGAAAAAATGAATGCCGTTACGGGTGGAATGCTTGGTGATATGAATATACCTGGTATGTAGCTTGAATTCATTTCCTGAATCATTAAATAATTTAATTGACGAATTTTCACGATTTCCAGGAATAGGAAAAAAAACTGCCCAAAGAATGGCTTTTTATATTTTAAACTCCTCAAAAAATCATGCTTATGATTTATCTGAAGCTGTACTTAACCTTAAATCAAAAATTCGTTTTTGTGAAAAATGTTACGGTATTAGTGAAAATATTGTATGCTCGATTTGCTCTGACACCAGAAGAGATGTTAATGCATTATGCGTAGTTGAAAACCCAGCAGATATTTACACGTTTGAAAAAACTAGCGCATTCAGAGGCCTTTACCACGTGCTTGGCGGTGTATTGTCTCCTTTAGATGGTATTGGCCCTGATGAATTAAATATTGCTCCATTAATACAAAGAATTACTCCTGATGTTGAAGTTTTAATAGCTACTAATGCCACTATTGAAGGTGAGGCAACATGCCTGTATCTTGCTAATATTCTAGAAAAGAAATCAGTAAAGGTTACGAGGCTAGCTAGGGGACTGCCTATGGGTGGAGATTTAGAATTTGTTGATGAAGCAACAATAATGAGAGCGATCGAGGATAGAACGGAGATTTAATGAATGTTCCAAATATACTTACGGTATTCAGAATACTGCTCACACCATTATTTATATACCTCCTATTTAATGATTTTCTATTTTCGAACTTTTTTGCCCTTGTAGTATTTGTGTTGGCCTCTATTACAGATGCTTATGATGGATATTATGCGAGAAAATATAACGTTGAAACAGAAATTGGAAATTTTTTAGACCCATTGGCTGATAAAATTCTTGTATCATCTGCTTTTATATCTTTTCATTTATTAGGTTTAATTGAGTTATGGATGGTTGCAGTTATATTATTTCGTGATTTGCTAATAACGCTCCTTAGAATTGTAATGAAACGTAATGGGTATTCATTGAAAACAAGTAGGATGGCAAAGTCAAAAACTGCTGTTCAACTTTCACTCATAATATTTACACTAGTTTTTCTAGCCCTAGATAGTTACGAACAAAATAGCTTATTGATTATTAGTAACTTTATATTAGAAAATAATGTCGTATACAATGCAACCTTTGCAGTTTCTTTTTTTACTATATATACAGGTTTACGATATCTTCAAAATAATTATGATTTAATAAAAAAAATAATATGGAATGAAAATACTAACTGACGTCATTGTTACTACTTTCTACATAGGTAGGCTTCCATTAGCTCCTGGTACGTGGGCCAGTATTGCAGCTACAATTTTATGGTTATTTATTTTTGATGCAACAAACAGTTTTTTAGTTCCATTGTTTTCATTTATTCTCTTCATTGTTGGCACTTATTTTTCCCATTTATCTTTAAAAAAATCGAATGACCATGATCCATCGTATATAGTAATTGATGAATGGGTAGGGCAATGGGTAGCTCTTTCATTTTTACCGGTCAATTTAAATTTTGCGGTCATGGGGTTTATTTTATTCCGTTTTTTTGATATAACTAAAATTGGACCAGTTAAATATTTTGAAAAAATACCAGGAGCATTGGGTGTAATGTCGGATGATATTGTTGCTGGCTTAATGTCTGCGTTTGTTATTTTTATAGCTAGAATTGTTATATGAAGATTGGGGTTTTAACAATAGGGTCTGAATTGTTGAATGGGTCACGGTTAGATACAAATGCACATTGGATAGCTAGGAATGTAATTTCCCATAGTGGAGAGGTAATTTTAAAAAAAACGACATTAGACTCAGAAGATAATATAGCTACAGCTCTTGATCATTTTTTAAAAAGTCCTGTTGAGATGATTCTTATTACCGGTGGTCTTGGACCGACTCATGATGATGTTACAGCGAGTACTTTATACAATTACTTTAAAGATGAACCCGTATTTGATTCGTCTTATTGGGAAAAACTAAAAAAAAGATTTATTAACAAAGGTCTTGAGGTATCTAACTTAAATAAATCTCAAGCGTTAAAACCAAAAAATGGTGAAATTATTCCAAATAGATTAGGTACTGCTAGAGGTCTATGTTTCAATAGTGGGAAGATTAAAATAATTGCGATGCCAGGTGTGCCAATCGAAATGAAATCAATGATGAATGAGACTATTCTTCCTATGATTAAAAGATCCTCAAATGTATCCATAAATTATAAAATTTTAAGAACTACCGGTATTTCTGAATCTAAACTATATAAAAACCTGAAGGGTATAATAAATGATAATTCAGAAGTTGATATTGCATTCTTACCAAGTTATCTTGGTGTTGATATTAGGGTTACTTGTAAAAAAACCAGCTCTTTTGATTCTGTTTTAAATGATATTTATGCGGTTATAGATAATTTTATTTATTCAAGCGATGAAGAATCACTTGAAGAAGTGGTGTCTCATATCTTAATTGATAATAAAATCACAATATCCACAGCAGAATCATGTACAGGAGGGAAAATAGGGGATAGACTTACAAATGTGTCAGGAATTTCGACAGTATATACTGGTGGAGTTATCGCCTATAGTAACGAACAAAAAATAAATATTTTAAATGTTAAAGAAGAAGTTTTGGATGAATACGGTGCAGTGAGCGAGGAAACTGCAATCAGCATGGCGATTGGAATTCAAAAAAAGTTTTCTACTGATATTGGAATTTCTACTACAGGTATTGCTGGACCTGGCGGCGGAACCAATAAAAAACCTGTCGGTTTAGTGTATATAGGTTTTGCATACAAAGATATTTTAAGAGCATATAAATTCAATTTTAATCATGACCGCATATCTAATAAGACGATAACATCTCAGGTTGCTTTGAATATTTTAAGAAATAATTTATTAAATCATATAAATAATTAAGTCATGCCTTCCCAATGGTTTTATTATATCTTATTTTAAAGGGTGTCTTTAGTAGTTAATATATAAATTAGGTAAAAAAAATTATGTCAGGATCATTAGAAAAAAGAACAAAAGCATTAGAAGTAGCTATATCTCAGGTTGACAAGCAATACGGTAAAGGTTCAATAATGCATTTAGATCAAGACCAGCCTTTAGCTTTCAATAAGAGTATTTCAACAGGATGCCTATCCCTTGATGTAGCATTAGGTGTTGGTGGAGTGCCTAGAGGTAGAGTAATAGAATTATATGGCCCTGAATCATCTGGTAAAACAACTTTAGCGCTACATATTATTGCCGAAGCCCAAAAAACAGGTGGCTATGCAGCCTTCATAGATGCAGAGCATGCCCTAGATCCTTCATGGGCAGAAAAACTGGGTGTAAACACAAAGGAGTTATTGGTTTCACAGCCTGACCATGGCGAACAAGCTCTTGAGATTACAGAAACCCTTGTTAGGAGTGGTGCCTTAGATATTATTGTTGTTGATTCAGCCGCAGCACTGGTTCCTAGGGCTGAGCTTGAAGGTGATATGGGCGACACTCACGTTGGTTTACAAGCAAGATTGATGTCTCAAGCGCTTCGAAAGTTAACTGGCACTGTAAGTAGGTCTGGCACTGCTGTATTATTTATTAACCAAATAAGAGAGAAAATCGGTGTCGTTTATGGCAACCCTGAAACGACGCCTGGAGGAAGAGCCCTTAAGTTTTATACATCTGTAAGAATGGAAATTAGAAGAGTAACTACAATTAAAGATGGTCAAGATGCAGTTGGGAATAGAACTAGAGTAAAAGTAGTTAAAAACAAAGTGGCTCCTCCTTTCAAGCAAACAGAGTTTGATATAATGTATAACCACGGTATTTCTTATGAAGGTGACATCATCGATCTCGCACTCAAGGCTGAAGTTGTACAGAAAATGGGTTCATGGTTTTCTTATGGAGACAATAAAATTGGTCAAGGCCGCGAGAATGCCAAACAATTTTTGATAGATAATGAAAAAGAAAGAAAAGAGATTATTAAAAAGGTAAAAGCTTTCATTGGTGTTGACGAAGAAAAAACGAGTGAAAAGAAAAAGTCGTAAAGTCATAAAAATCAAAAGGTCGACAAAATATAACGACCGTATTATCATCACATTTGAAAACAAAAGCGTTCTTAAGGTTCCTGAGGACGCTTTTCTTTTGCATCCAATTAATATTGGTGATTTAATAACATCAAAAGATATAAAAAAATATGATAAGAAAATGCGTTTGCAAGAAGCAAAAGATAAAGCATATAAATTGCTATCCTATCGCATGCGGAGTGTTGGTGAAATAAAAAAAAGATTAAGAGAAAAATCTTTTTTATTAGATGAAATCGAAACAACCATTTCACATTTAAAAAAGCTTAATTATCTTAACGACCTAGAATTTGCTCGTGCATTTGCAAAGGAAAAGGTAAAGCTTAAAATGATAGGCCCTTTATTATTAAGGTCTCAATTATTCAAATATCATATTGACGCATCTTTGATTGATAAGGCACTTACAGAGGTATACGAACAAATAGACATGCATGCTCTTATTGAGATGCATTTAGAAAAAAAATCAATTGTTAAAGGCAATCTTCTTAATAATAATCAAAAGAAAAAACTTAATGATTACCTATCAAGAAAAGGCTTCACCTGGGCACAAATAAATGAAGTTTGTGCTGAATGGGGTCTAGTATAGTTTTTTATTTAATTTTTAAAGGTTTTATGATCCATATCAAAGTAATCTTTAGTCATCTTCTTTAAGGTTCCCGATAGAAGAACTATTGAAATCAGGTTTGGAAAGGTCATAAATCCTAAGGCAGCATCGCCAAATGCCCACATGGCTTCCAATGTAGCTATCGCACCAATGAACACAAATGAAATATAAAATGTCCTATAAACAGGTATTGCTTTTTCACCGAATAGATATTCTGTAGCTCTATCTCCATAGAAAGACCAGCTGATCACAGTTGATATAGCAAATAGTAATACCCCAAGTGTAATTATTTTATCTCCAAAAGGAATTATCCATGAGAGGCCTTCCTTAAAAGCAAAGGATGTCAGTAAGCTACCATTCAATATTTCACCTGCAAAATTAGGATCAATTCTAGATACATAGAATTCTGTATGCTGCCATGCACCTGTTGAAATAATTGTTAGGCCAGTTAGAGTACAAATGATAATTGTATCAATAAAAGGTTCTAATAGAGCCACTACGCCTTCTCTAACAGGATAATCTGTTTTAGCTGTTGAATGCGCAATAGGAGCACTTCCTTGGCCAGCTTCATTTGAGTATAAACCTCTCTTGACTCCCCAAAGGAGAGTATTCATGAACACAATAAGAGTTCCACCAGCTACACCTCCAATTGCTGCAGGAGGATTGAATGCCATTGATATTATCATTCCAAAGCTTGAGGGGACTTTAGTTATATTCGCTAACAATATTAAAACTGCTGAAATAACATAAATAGCTGCCATAAATGGTGCTAAATAAGACGTTACGCTACCAATGCGCTTAATTCCACCCAAAATTACTAAAGCTGCGACTACAGTAATAAATAAGCCATTGATTACTTGCTGTACAGAAACGCTATACCAATCTGTTAACTGATGTTTAATTGTTAAGAAATGATCGGTACCCACAACCTGAGACACTTCAGAATAAAGCTGGTCAGATAAGGTGAAGGATTGTATTGCGTTACCAGTAGCAAAAGAGCATATTACTGCAAAACCTGCAAATATGATCGCCAACCATCTCCATTGTTTTCCAAGGCCTTTTTCAATGGTATACATTGGACCACCAGCAGTCATTCCACTTTTGTCAAAGTCTCTATATTCAACAGCTAATGTACATTCTGCGAATTTTAATGCGGAACCAAAAAAAGCAGTGACCCACATCCAAAAGAGCGCTCCAGGGCCTCCATAATATATGGCTGTAGCAACACCAGCAATATTGCCAATACCAACCGTTGCAGATAGAGCCGTAGTTAATGCTTGAAAATGATTTAGGTCACCTGCTTCATTGGGATCATCATAATCACCTCTAGTAACTTTAATACCATGTTTTAAATATTTTATTTGAGGAAAACCAAGATTGATTGTTGTAAATATTCCTGTGCCAAGTAATGCAACAACCATTAATGGAACAAGACTAAAACGAGGAAAAGACCAGATTGCTTCAAAAAAACTCACCCCGAAAACTGAAAGCAGTACAAAGACTGCACCAAAAAAAACAATTGCACCAGTTTTTTTACTTATCATGAAAAACCCTTTAGATTCGTGTTTATTAATATAGGAAGATTATAAATTGTAATAAGAAATAATCAATTAATCAAATTGATTTAATTATAAAAAATGGATAATAAAATAATCTGTGGAATAGATGAGGTTGGCAGAGGACCACTTGCTGGACCAGTAGTTAGCGCTGCTGTTATATTACCTTTAGGGCACAATATCCAAGGTCTAAGAGATTCGAAGAGACTTTCTCCAAAAAGAAGAAGTGATCTATTTGAAGAGATCATAGATATCGCTGATATTGGAGTTGGGATTGTTCCTAGTAAAGAAATAGATAGGATAAATATACTGCAAGCAACATACGTTTCTATGAAAAAAGCTCACGATCAACTCAAAATAGTACCAGAAAAAATATTAGTAGATGGTTTTGCAATACCTTCTAAACGCATCAAATCAGAAGGAATAATAAAGGGCGATGAAAAAATTCAAGAGATCAGCGCAGCCTCAATTGTTGCAAAAGTTATAAGAGATAAATTTATGAATCTCGTAGATCCAATCTTTCCAAAATTTGAATTTTATAAAAATAAAGGCTATGGGACTAAATTTCATATGGAAGCATTGAAAAAGTATTCACCTACCTTAATACATAGAATATCTTTTGCTCCAGTAAAAAATAATATACCTGATGAATCAATATTAAATAGTGATAAGTATAAAGATTTATTGATAAAACAAAAAAAATCATTAAATAATATCAATAATGATATAAAAAATTGGTTAAGTCTTAAGAATCTTATTTGCTAATTTATACTTATGAACAATAGACTAAAAAAAGCCCTATCAGAGCTCAAATCTCTTTTTTTACTAATTCTCATTATATTAACGATTAAAGTTACAATTTTTGAAATGTATATAGTTCCTACTGGAAGTATGGAAAATACTATTATGACGGGGGATTTTTTAGTTGGAAATAGATTTGTTTATGGGATGAGAACTCCAGATAGAATTGGACTTATGGATTTTTCAACTAATCTACCTTCTCTGAAATTCCCTTCTTTCAAGGAACCAAAGAGAGGGGATGTAATAATATTTAAATTTCCTAGAGATACGCGTCAGAAATATGTTAAAAGATGTGTTGCGGAACCAGGCGATGTTTTAGAGATAAAAGATAAAGTTATATACATAAATGACAATAAATACGAATTACCAAATAATGGGAAATTTGTACTACCAAATCTTCTTTCTGAAACTTTCACGCAAAATGACATATTTTTAGGCAAACAAGGTAATAAGGATCAATTCAAAAAAATAAGAATGCCAAAAAAAGGTGATAGCATTACTATAGACAGTGAAAATCTTCAGCTATTAATACATATTATGCTTTTGGATGGTAATGAAGTTGTTTTGTTAAGCGATGGTATTAAATATCCATTTTCAATGAAAGATCCAAATGAACTTTTTAGAAGAAAGAGCATGTTTTGGTTTTTTAAGCGCCCCAATCCAAATAAAATATTTGCTAATATATCAAGTGACTATTTTCCGAGGGGAAATATCCTAGTTCCATGGCAAATAAATAATAGACCTAACCCCGATAATCTACTGATTAATGGACTTCCAATTTCAGACATGCAATACTATGAGGTAAAAAAAGATTATTATTGGGCTATGGGTGATAATAGAGACGACAGTTTAGATTCAAGATACTGGGGTTTTATACCAAGGGATTACATACTTGGAGAAGCCCTTTTCTCATGGTTTTCAATAAACTTAAAAACTGGATTTCCAAGATTTAATCGAATTGGCAATGTCATTCATTAGGACTTGACTAGCTAAAAATTGAAATTGTAGTTTAGTGCTTGTTTTAAATGAGCATTTATCAATGAAAAGACTTATATCAACAATTATTTATATCCAGATTGCTTGGTCTCAGGCAGATTCAGTAGATTTACAAAATCAATCCTCAATTGATAGTGTTTCTGCAGATTCCGCATCTCAAGTTGAATCTGCATTATTATCTAACAATGAAAACTCAATCCTTGACCCATCAATTCCATTGACTTTAGATGCAGGATATAAAGGATTTCTGTGGGGGAGTGGGTATGATGTAAAAATCTTTACTAATTTTTCAGAAATTATGAATGGTGATAGCCTTTCAAAGCATAAATCATTTGCTGGAAGATTAGGACCAGATTCTGTCGTGGTTCATTATTTCTTTGCAGATAGTGGTTTTTGGAAAGCAGAACTTGATTTTCATCTAGATCATATGAGTGTAGATACTCATATTAAACATTTTTTAAGACATGAAAAGAATATTTCAGAAGTGTACGGTCCTCCATCAAAGATTAATCAAAAAGAATCCGGTGTTTCAAGTGTTTATTCTAATACTTTAAATCAGAAGTTTTCAAATGCGTTCTATCGATCAACTTGGACGGCTAATCCTACTGTAATTGAGCTTTACCTAAATTCTTCCATATTGATGCCAAAAACAGATTTATCCATCTTCTCAGGTAATACTAGCGTTTTAAAGTTGGTTTATTATAACCCTGACTATATGCACTCATCAGAACCAACGCCAGAGCCACAATCCTTGCCATCTATTTTTGACATATATTAATAAACTGAATTTCACCAGTAAATATCTAGTTACAATCTCAATCTTTTATTTGATTAGTTGTGCAGCTAATCCAAGAATGATTCGATATTATGATTATGATATACCTAAGCAGGTTGTATTAAATGAAATTAGATCAATATTGCTATCTCTAGACTACGAAATTGATATTTATGCTCCAGAAACCTATGCTTTAACCACCAAAAATAATAGAATTAGAAAAACTATTAGAAAGTATGATTACGTCCTTTATGTTAAGGTTTCAGATAGAATCGAGGTTCAAGTTTCTGCAAAAAGAAGTATTTTTAGAAGAGGTTCAGAGGCAAATCTTGGAAAATATGATCAAATTATTGAACAAACTGAAGACAGGCTACCCTCCAGCCTGCAGAAAAAAATCTACTATCCGCTGGGAAGAGAATTAAAAAAAATAAAAGAAAAAAATAAAATCTCATTTTATTAGAAAAAAACTTTATTAATTTCACGTTCTTATTTTTAGTTTAGAGTGTTAATTTAAAATAATTCTATGAGTATTGATTTTAGCAAAAAAGAACAAAGAGAAGGTTATCTTCAAAATAAACTAGATGATCTACTAGATGGGATTAATGCATCTTATGGGCAATCTCTTCTAGATGAATTAATGATTAGATTAGAAGCTACCATCGATGATTTTAATAAAGAAGTTGACGATCTTATGGATTCTTTAAAAAAGAGCTCCGATGAAAAAGAAAAACTTCTTCAGCAAATAAAATCTGGTGAAATTGAAGACTCTAAAGATGATATTTCTCAACCAACTGATAGTGAGGCTTCAGAAGATAAGCAAGAACTCAGTGAGTGGGAAAAACGCTTAGAAGGTATTAGTTAAACAGAGGAAAAGATGAGCATTAAGGATAAAGTTATATTTGGATTACTCGGTGTATTGTTAATTGCGGGTGTGTATTTTCAAGTTATGGCAGGTGATATGAAATCTCGTATGTCAGAATTAAATATTAAAGATAATGAACACTTAGATGTTATTGATAAGGAATTTAGAGAAGGCTTGAGGCAATTTGATTTAAAGTTTGAAGGAAGAGGTAAGCATATACGCAAAGCCCAAGAAGATATTGTTTCGAATACCAATCTTATCAATGAAAAAGCAAATCAATTATCTGATAATATTGAAGAGGTTCAATATAATTTGGATGAATATAGTCGTGTAACAAATAAAAAGATTGATCGCACAAATAATGATGTTACAGATCTACAGGACAGTTTTGACAGCCAACGAAGGCTTACAAGTAGAAAGTTATCTGATTTAGAGCAAACCCTCACACAACTTAAAAATGAAGTCAAGGATCTTCAGGATCCAGATAAAGATAAAAAGAAATAGAATCAATTAAATTTCATAATAAAAAAAGCCGCATTTGCGGCTTTTTTTATTTCTAACAATATCGACAATATAGCAATTAGTTTTTATTAGATAAATACATAGCAATATAGGATTATTCGCTCTGTTTTTGTTTATCAATTAAGTACAATTTAGCATATTATTATTTGTGTTTAATAATTTTATTTAATGTTATTATATTTTAAAAAAATCAATTATATCAATATATATAATATATAATTAAAGTTATACATTAAAGAGATAGGAAAGAAAATGGGGTAGTGTTCACAAAGACCTCGGAACTGAGTGAACGCCTACCCCTTCCACATACCAAAGGTACCAAGCCAGCACCTTGATGGGTTAAAGTAAAAGTTTAACAGTTAAAAATGCAAGTTTTTTATTTGTTTAAAATATAAGCAATATTTCAAGAATTGATGGATATAACGTGCCGGAGGGGGGACTCGAACCCCCACACCTTTCGATACGCGAGTTTGAGTCGCGCGCGTCTACCAATTCCGCCACCCCGGCAAATAATGATTAAAAATCAAATTTAATTTATCAGTCTTTTCTAAAATAAGTCAAGTAGAGAGAATTGATTAATGACTAAAAATAAACTAAATTCTAAATAGCTTGATTCAAGTTTTGCTTTAATTCTGATTTATTTTCAAGGAGAGAAATATGATCACACCTAAACATTTAATTGAAAATGCTAATAAATATCCTGACAAACCTGCCTTATCTTTTAAAGACGAATCAGGTAATTGGGTTGAAAATTCTTGGGAAGAGTTCTATAATGCTACTAAAGCAATTTCTAAATCTTTAATTGCGTGTGGAATAAATAAAAATGATAAGGTTAGCATATATAGCTACAATCGAAAAGAATGGGTAGAATGCTATGCGGCTCTACAATTTATTAATGCTTCAGCTGTTGGAGTTTATCATACATGCTCTTCATCCGAAGTAGATTGGATTGTTAATAATTCTGATTCAAAAATAATTTTTGTTGGAAATAATCCTGGGGATAATGGTGAAAAAGAAAAGATGCCTATTCACAGACTTAATCAGATTATTAATAATTTAAATAATGTTGAATTAATAGTTTTAATGAATAATGTAGATGAAATAGTAAATGATAAAGTTGTAACCTGGGACCAGTTTCTTGAAAAAGGAAAAAATATAGATGATGCACAGATTTCTAATAGGCTTGAAAGTATAAATGACAATGATACAGCATCAATTATATACACCTCTGGTACTACCGGTAATCCAAAAGGCGTAGAATTAACCTACAATAATTTCAATTTTGAATTGGATTGCTTGCTTTCTTTTCTAAAGTATGATCAGGGTGAAAAATTTATTTCTTGGTTACCAGGAGCGCATGTTTTTGGACAGGCTCTAGACAATCATTATTGGATAAGAACAGCGATGCATATGTACATTGCTGATAATCCATTAAATACTGTTGATATAGCAAAGGTTATTCAGCCTCGTCTTTTTATATCTGTACCGAGAGTATATGAAAAGGTTTATTCAAATTTAAAATCCGCAATTGACTCAAAAGCAATTTTAAAATATGGGTTAAAAATCCCTATACTAAAAAATGCTTTGAAGAAAAAGCTTAAGACTGCAGCCGGGTTTGGAAGTTTAAAGTTTGCTATTTCTGGCGCTGCTCCAATAAATCCAGATATTTTAACTTTTTTTCAATCTTTAGATATTCCTGTATACGAGGGTTGGGGTTTAACCGAAACTACGGCAGGAGCAACATTAAATTATTGGAATGAAAATAATAAAATTGGTTCTGTAGGAAAAGTATTTCCTAATACTGAAATAAAGGTAGCTGATGATGGGGAACTGCTTCTAAAGGGAGACAATATCATGAAAGGATATTACAATAACCTAGAAGCTACCAATCAAGATATTAAAGACGGTTGGTTCTATACTGGCGATGTAGGAAAAGTTGACGAAGATGGTTTTGTATATATAACAGGACGTAAAAAAGAAATATATGTTAGTTCAGCAGGTAAAAATATCGCTCCTTTAGTAATAGAAGAAACAATGAAATCTATACCGTTAATTTCACAATGTTTTTTAATTGGAGATAATAGAAAATTTTGCTCAGCATTGTTTACTTTAGATGTAGGAGTAATCTTAAGAGATAGGGTAGGTGTCGATATAAGCAATATACCAAAAGATCCAATGCAGCAAATAAAAATGCTAGAGGAAAATTCATATAAGCTTACAGATTTTACTGAAAATGAAGATATTTTTAAGGAAATCGAAAAATCTGTAACCGAGCTAAATATGGAATTTTCAAACCCAGAACAAATTAAGAAATTTAAAATACTACCCAGAGATTTTACCATTGACGATGGAGAACTAACACCAACCCTTAAAATTCGTAGAAAACAAATCAACGAAAACTGGTCAACTTTGGTAGAATCAATGTATAGTTCAGAAATTGAAAAAGATGGATAAAATTTTAGTTATGGGCTGCGGGACCTGGGGAAGCGTTATTGCTCAATCACTTGCAAAAAATGGCTATAATGTTACAATGTGGCATTACAATGAAAAAAAACTTACAGAATTTCAATCAACCCGCCTACATCCAAATCTTTTAAATTTTAGCTATCACCCAACAATATCATTTAACTATAACCTAAATGATATTGTTGCTGAATCTAGTATTATTGTAATAGCAACACCTTCAAAAACTGTAAGGGATATTATTATAAAAATAAAATCCAACTTAAACGATAATCATATAATTGTAAATACATCTAAAGGATTAGAATTAGATACCCTTTATACAATGAGTGAGGTTATATCAAGCGAATTAAATAACGAATTTAAAAATATAGTATCCCTTTATGGGCCTAGCCATGCAGAAGAAGTGGTAACAAATCAACCCGCAACACTGGTTTCAGCTTCACTTGACATAGATACTGCTAAAATAATTCAAAGAGTATTTTCATCTCAATATCTTAGAGTATACGCAAACCAGGATATTAAGGGGGTTGAGCTTGGAGGGTCGTTGAAAAATATTATAGCAATAGCAACAGGTATATGTGATGGTTTAGGGTTTGGGGATAACACTAAAGCTGCAATTATTACACGTGGAATAGCAGAAATAACCAGGTTAGGAGTAAAGATGGGTGCACTTTCTTCAACATTTTCAGGTTTAAGTGGTATTGGTGATTTAATTGCAACTTGCCTTAGCAAACATAGTAGAAATAGATATGTCGGAGAATCTATTGGTAGTGGTAAATCTTTAAATCAAATTCTTGAAACTATGGAAATGGTTGCCGAGGGTATTATAACTGCAAAATCTGTAAACCAATTATCGCAGAAATATGAGGTTGAGATGCCAATATCAAAAGCTGTTTTTCAAATACTGTTTGAAGAATTAGATCCTAAAAAAGTTGTCCTAGATCTCATGTCTCGAGATTTAACTACTGAAAAAAATAATTAAAATTTCTTTCTTTAGTTAAATCTACAGTATTCCTAATTTCCAATTAGCCCCTGTAGTTCAATGGATAGAATAAATCCCTCCTAAGGATTAGATACTGGTTCGACTCCAGTCGGGGGTACATTCTAAATTTTGTAAAAATTAAAAATTAATAAGGTATATAATGTTAAAACCAAAAAGAAAAATTACAAGAGATCAAATAAAGAATGATTCTTTCGTAGAAACAATCTTCGATATTAGGTCCTATGTAATGGATAATTCAAAATTATTGTCCCGTATTGGAGGTGTTTTTGTAGTATTATTGATATTAATTATTTTCTTGGGGCAAAGTTCAAAAAATAATAAGCAGGAGGCAGGTTTTCTTCTAACTCAATCTAATATATATTTAGATAATGGAGATTCACAAAATGCTAAAATAATTCTTCAGGAGCTTGTAGATGAATATGGTAACACTGAATCTGGAAGACTAGGTGGATATCATTTAGCGCAATTATATATGAAAAATAATGACAAGGAATCTGCACTTCCTCTGCTATTAAATTATTCAAAAAAAGGTGAAAACTCATTTTTATTAACTTCTGCTAATGAGGCAGTTTCTTCATTTTATTTAGAAAATAATGATATTAGAAATGCTATTAAATATCAATCTGTTGCAGTTGAAAATTCTTTTACTAAAAAGGATGGGGCCCTTTCAAAGCTTAAATTAATTGAGCTTTATATAATAGACGGATCATTAGATATGTCTGTAAACCTTCTTGATGAATTGAAATCTGAGCACAAGGATGACCCTGATATTATGAAGAATATTGACTATGTTTCCGGTCTCTTAATGAATGATTAGACTGTTAAATTAACTCATTGCTGTACTAGCAATATAATCGTAAATTTACATGATGAAAGTGGGCTACTGGCCCACTTTTCTTTTAATTAGACCAATGGATACCGTAAAAAATACTATAATAAGCTTAATTCCAAGTGATTATACAATCATTGACTATAATGACTTTTCTAAATCAGGGAAAATAAAGCTTATCATTGATTCATTTGATGGAATCGATCTGAATTCAACCTCCATGTTGGCTAAAAAAATAAAGAAATCAGATACAATCAACGAATTTTATCCAAATGGATTACAACTTGAAATATCTTCACCAGGAATAGATTCTGATTTAAAACTTCCATTTCAATTTTCCAAAAACATTGGAAGAAAATTAAAGATATTTACCCTTAATGAGGAAGAATTTGTTATTACACTAACTAATTCTAGCGTTGATGGAATAGATGGTGAGGATAAAGATGGCAAACAAATAAATTTGACATATAATCAAATTCAAAATGCAAAAGTAATTATTGAATTTTAGATTTTAAGGAGGAGTTTTGGTAAACCGCGAACTAATAGAAGTTTTTTCAGAGATTGCTAGAGAGAAAAATGTTGAGAGATCTGAGCTTGGTTCTATTATCGAGTCTTTGTTTTTGCACTTAGTAGAACGTGAAAGAGGTGATGCTAGCAATTGCAGTGTAATTGTCAACCTTGACAAAGGTGAATTTGAAATTTATGTAGAAAAAGATATTGTTGATGATGTGGAAGATCCTGTTATGGAAATCACTTTAGAAGAAATTGCAAAAGTAGACAGTGACATGGCTAAGGATTTAGAAGTTGGTGATTCTTACATTGAAATAATAGATCCAATGATTTTTGGCAGAAGAATGATTTATATGGCAAAACAATTTTTCTCTCAAAAGCTACTTGACGTAGAGAAGAAATATATTTACGAAGATTATGCAAATAGAGTTGGTGAAATAATTATTGGAACAGTTCATCAAGTTCAAAGAGACAATGTTTTTGTTAATATTGACCAAGCTGAACTTAGAATGCCTAAAAAAGAGCAAATACACTCTGAAAGATATCGTAGAGGTGATACTGTTAGGGCTGTCATAAAATCTGTTGAAATTACCTCTAGAGGACCTGACATAGTAGTATCTAGAAGCGACAATCATTTTTTGTATAAGATGTTTGAAATGGAAGTTCCAGAAATAGAAGATGGAGTAATTGAAATATCTTCTATCGCTAGATATCCTGGTGAGCGCGCTAAAATTATTGTTAAATCACATGATAGGCGCATAGATCCTGTTGGAGCATGTGTAGGAATGAGAGGAAGTCGTATACAAGCAATAGTTAGAGAATTAAATAATGAAAAAATAGATATAATTAACTCATCAGAACAGTCTGAAGTATTAATAAGCAGAGCTCTTTCACCAGCAAAACCATTAGATTTATATATAGATGATGATATGAGTTATTGTATAGCAATTTTTGATGATGATGAGCTAGAGCTTGCGATTGGACGAGCTGGAGTAAATGTCAATCTCGCTGCTAATGTAACTAACTATAAAATTGATGCTTTTGGTAAAAAAGAATATGAAAGAAAGCAGATTGAACAAGAAACAGAATTAAGCACAATTAATAGCTTTGATGTAGATATAATTAAAGTTCTTAACGAGAATAGCGTTATTACAGTTTCAGATCTTTTAAACTCAAGCGAGGATTCTTTACTAGAAATTAAAGATATAGATGAGTTAATTCTCGAAAAGATTTATGACAATGTTCAGAAATTTATTGAAGAGAATCAAGTTGATAAATCTAATGATGATACAGAATCAGATTCAGAGGTAGAA
>CEOF01054675.1_pt1 | contig 26462 bp, 23 predicted proteins | sample 361311 | NCBI WGS metagenome assembly CEOF01 (sample SAMEA2619667, study PRJEB7988) | marine metagenome | biome: marine biome (ENVO:00000447); feature: surface water layer (ENVO:00002042); material: "saline water (ENVO:00002010), including plankton (ENVO:xxxxxxxx)" | depth 5 m
AAAATCTTATGCATACAATGACGCTTTATTCAGATCCAAATTGTGCCCAGTCACATAGAGTCAGAATTGTTCTTGGTGAAAAAGACTTGGTATTTAATGTAGTAAATGTTAATCAATCTGATAATAATGAGGATCTGATTGCCTTAAATCCTAATAATTCAACACCTACATTTGTCGATAGGAATCTTGTTCTGTATGAATCAAGAGTAATTATGGAATATCTTGATGAAAGATTTCCTCATCCACCACTTATGCCAGTAGATCCCGTGATCAGAGCAAAAACAAGAATGGTCCTTCATTATATAGAAAAAGATTTATACGGATTACTAGATGATTTAAAGTCAAGCGGCGAAAAAAAGTCCTCAGCTGCAAAGCTAAAATTAGAAGAAAATTTGATGCTTTCTTTGAATTTCTTACAGGGCAGTAAATTTTTTCTAAGCGATGATTTTAGCATTATAGACTGCAGTATTGCTCCTATACTTTGGAGATTGCCAGAATATGGAATTGAACTCCCAAAAAGCGGCAAACCTATTCTTAAGTATGCTGATAGAATTTTTGAGAGACAATCTTTTTTTGAAAATCTCTCGGAACAGGAAGAGGAAATTAGAGGCGAAATTTAAATAGACTTATTAGGATTCAGTATACTCTTAGGGTCAAACTGTTTTTTGATATTTTTCATTAGTTTTAATGTATTATTGTTTATTTCTTTTTCGATGTATTGTTTTTTAATAATACCTATACCATGTTCTCCAGATAATGTTCCTTCTAATTTTATTACTAAATTAAAAATTTCATCAAGACATCTTCTTGAATTATCCGATTTCTTTTCATCTTCTGTCTCGAACAGTAAATTTACATGTATATTTCCATTACCAGCATGACCAAAATTCACGATCTTAATATTATATTTTTTTGATATACCCTCTAACGATTGAAGAAGCTCTTTTAATTTAGAAATAGGCACAGCAATATCTTCATTTATTTTATAACCACCAAGTTCTGTTAACGCAGGCGATAAAGATTTCCTAGCTGCCCATAATTTATCAATCTCTGATTTGTCATCAGCAATGGTAATTCTTTTATGTTTATTTTTTTTAATTACTTTTAATATTCTTTCAAGCATTAAATCTATATACTCACTTTCACCATCTATCTCAAGAAGTACTGCAGAATTTGTATTTTCATCATAATGATTTTTTTTTATAGTATTTATCAATTTTATTGATTCTTTGTCAATAAATTCTAACTTATAAGGTATTACAGGTTGAGTCATTAAGTTAATTATGGATTGTGAGGCATCACTGATATTATTAAAAGTTATTTCAAGAGTTTTAATGGAATTATTTAGAGGAAGTATTTTTAATGTTGCTTCTGTTAATATCCCTAAAATTCCTTCTGAGCCAGTAAAAATCCTTGTTAAATCTAAACCTACTACTCCTTTTGAAGTTTTAACTCCAGTTTTGTATAGATCACCTGTGCCTGAAACAAATTCTAAGCCAAGTATATTATCTCTTGGCGTTCCGTATTTTATAGCTCTAGGGCCCGCCGAATTATTTGCTATATTTCCGCCTATCGTTGAATAATCTTGACTTGAGGGGTCAGGACCCCAAAAAAAATTTATTTTTTTTAAAGAGTCCTGTAAAGTTTTATTGATAACACCAGGCTGAACAATAGCGAGTCTATTATCAATGTCAATTTCAATGATTTTATTCATTTTTTCCAGTGATAAAACAATACTATTATCTATTGGAACAGATCCACCAGTGTTTCCAGTACCTCTTCCTCTTGATGTAATATGTATATTATTTAGATAACAATATTTTACAATTTCTTGTATTTGTAACTTATTTTCTGAAAATAGAACACATTCAGGCATCACATGCATTTTGCTGTTATCATAACCATAAGCCCAGCAATCGCCTGGTTCACTATAAACATAGTCCTCGGGTAATAAACTCTCAAAAAATTTTATATGTTTTTTTTTTAGCATTTTCTCAAAAAGGGATTTTTCTTGCCTGGCCATTTTTAAATCTTACAATAATTAAGTGCCTTCTAATTCTATTGAATTCATCAAGTTTTAAGTAACCTGTATCACCAAGTAAAAACTTTTTTTTATTATTTTCAAGATTACGTATATTATATATTATTTTTGTAGCATCCATTCCTATTGCTACAAATCTTAATAAATCTTTTTTATCAGAGCTTCTTCTTAATATTGTTTTTGTTTTAAGATTTTTACTATTATAGAGCCATGGAATGTCACAGAATTTAATATTATTCAAATCTTGATTTTTCTCTTTATCATTAACGCCACTATAGATATGAGATGTTGAGTAAAATGGAATATCCTCTGCATAATTAAAATTAAATTGGGGTTTTATAACTCTCATATCTTTCGAAGTACCAACAGAAAAAATCATATTTAAATCATTTGAAATAAAAGGCTTATACTGAAGTTTTATCTTTAAAATATTCTCCAGATTTTTTTTTCTATTTATGCTATCTTCTATTTTCAATAGATTTCTTATTGATATATTATTTTGTTCATCATCTTTTGTGTATATTGAAGTATCTATAATTTTACCTCCAAGTTCTTTATACCTTAGACTGAAAGATCCAGCGATTCTTTTCCCCCAAATATTATCAGGATAAAATATGGATGCATTATTATTTCCGTCTATTATAGCTTTTTCAGCAATGCATATTGATTCATCTTCTGGAAGTAGGCCAAATTGATGAACTCCTTGTTTGAGCCCTTTAAAATTATTTAAATAATTTAAAGTTAAAATTGGAAGGCTTTCAGAACCATATTTTAATATTTTACTTATAAGGTCTTTTTGTAATGGACCGATTATATAGTCATAATTTTGATCTAGCATTTCGTTATAAACTTTTTTTAAATTAATATTTTCGTCACCTGTATCATGAATTGTCAGCTTTGGAATATTATTCTTCTTATTGCTTAACTCTAATTCGATTCCTTGAAATATAGCTTTACCAATTTTAGAGTATCTCCCAGTCATGGGTAACAAAATAGCGATTTTCTTCAAGTCTAATTCGTCTACAATTTGAATAATTTTTTTTTCTACCAACAACTCATCAATATTTATTTGTGTTTCACTAATTTCGTCTTGGGCAGAGATATCCTGCTCAGGTAAAGAATCTTTTGGAATTTGCATATAATTTGAATTACAAGCATAAAGCAATATACTTAACATAACTATTAATGAAAATTTCAAAAGATTGCTAGTTATTACAGGTTTAAAAATTTGCATAGTACTAATAAAAATAAAAAAAGTAATTACGGTATATTATATGTCGTTGCTACGCCAATTGGTAATATTAATGATATGACCTATAGGGCTATCGAAGTTTTGTCTAATTCACATATTATAGCAACTGAGAATACTAGGCATAGTAAAAAGTTACTAAATTTCTATGGAATAAAAACCCGTCTAATTAGTTATCATAAATATAATGAATCGGAAAGATGCGATTTTTTAATTAATCTTTTGCTAGAAGGTAAAAATATATCAATTATTTCCGATGCAGGAACTCCTACGATTTCTGATCCAGGAGATATAATTGTTTCAAAAGCACATAGTAAAAATATTCGAGTATGCCCCATACCAGGAGTGTCATCTATAATAGCTGCAATTAGCGCAAGTGGCTTTGCATCGGATGACTTTAAATTTATTGGCTTTTTACCCAAAAAAAATATACAAAAGATTGGTATTTTAAAAGAAAATAGTAATGTTTCTCTAGTATTTTTTGAATCGCCAAATCGAATTTTAAAAACTCTCGAAGAATTATGTAGTATTTATAATTTTGAAAAAAAAATTATAGTTGCTAAAGAAATGACAAAAATATATGAGGATATAATTTATGATTCTTTATTTAATCAAATTCAATATTTTTCAAAAAATAACAATGAAAAAATTAAAGGGGAATTTACAATAATAATTCCAAAAGAAGAAAAACAAATTTTAAATATTTCAGAAGATAAAATTAAAAATTTTTTAATTTTATTATTAGAGAATAAGGTTTTATATAACTCAGCAATAAAAATTACATGCAAACATTTTTCTATAAAAAAAAATGTTATCTATAAAAAATATCTTCATCTTGCAAATTAATAGCTTTTAATATCTAATTAGAAAGAGTCGACTGTGTAATCGCTTTATATATAAAGAGGAAAGTCTGGGCTCCAAAGAGTAGAGTGCCAGGTAACACCTGGGAAGTGTGAACTTACGGAAAGTGCAACAGAAAATAAACCGCATTAATTTGTAAGGGTGAAAAGGTGAGGTAAGAGCTCACCGCAATAGTAGTAATACTGTTGGCATGGTAAACCCCACTCGGAGCAAGGCCAAATAGAAAAGCTATAGTGTTTCTCGCACTGCTTTTGGGTAGGCCGCTAGATATATTTGGTGACAGATGTACAAGATTAATGATTACATTTAACAGAACCCAGCTTATAGGTCGACTCTCACTTTTTTGTAAAAATTAGATTTAGAAACTTAATGTTGTTTATTAAGTAATTCACATATACTCATGATTTAATCCGTAGTTTTAATTAAATAATATTTTTCTAAGTTATTGACAAATATAGAAAAATCTTGACAAAAATATATTTTGTTGCATTATTGTGGCTAATTGTGGTTTTTTGTGGGAAATAATAGTAATGTTTAGGGGTATTAGTAACTTAAGTATAGATATTAAAGGTAGAGCTTCTATGCCTCAAAGGTATAGAAAAGATTTCTGCTCAAAGAATAAATACAAATTAGTCATTACTGCAGATAAAGATAAATGCCTACTTATTTATACACAAAGTAACTGGAATATTATAGAAAAGAAATTATCAAATCTCCCATCATATAATAAAGATGCAAGGTTTATTCAGAGACTTGTTATAGGACACGCTTCAGAATCAGAAATTGACTCTCAAGGAAGATTTTTAATACCAACTCCTTTAAGAGAATATGCCGGAATCCAAAAAAAAATAATTTTACTAGGGCAAGGAAATAAATTTGAGCTTTGGTCTGAAAGTATTTGGAATAAAAATATGAGGTCATGGCTAGAAAGTGAAAATATAGATGAAGTAAATAATAATGCTCTAACTGAACTAAAATTATAGGAATGAAAATGAATTTATTACATAGCCCAGTATTATTATATAGAGTTATTGAAGGCTTAAATATAATTCCTGACGGAACTTATGTTGATTGTACTTTTGGAAGGGGCGGTCATTCTATAAATATTCTAAAAAAAATAGGAAAAAACGGAAAGCTCATTGCTATTGATAAAGATAGAGAGGCAGAAACCTTCGCGCGCGAAAGATTTCAAAATGATAATAGGTTTTTCTTCGAAAAAGATAACTTTAGCAATATTGATTCAATTATAAAGAAATACAACGGAGAAAATAAAGTTAATGGAATATTGCTTGATCTTGGTGTTTCGTCACCCCAACTTGATAATCCTTCTAGGGGCTTTAGTTTTAATAAAGAAGGACCAATAGATATGAGGATGGATACAGAAAATAAGATGACAGCATTACTATGGTTGAAAAAAGCTGATGTTGATGAAATAAGCAAAGTTTTAAAAAAATATGGTGAAGAGAAGTATGCATATAAAATTGCAATACAAATAAAAAACTCAATCGAAAACAACCAACTAAAAACCACATTGGATTTATCAAGAACTATCTATAATTGTTATCCGAAAAGTAAAATAAGAAAAAAAAATCCAGCGACGAAAAGCTTTCAAGCAATTAGAATATTCATAAATAAAGAACTTCAAGAACTTGAGAAAATATTAGATGATTGCTTAGATTTAATTGAAAAAGGTGGAAGAATCGTTGTTATAAGTTTTCATTCCCTGGAAGATAGAATAGTAAAAAACTTTATCAAAAAACATTCTCAAAGAAAGAATTTAATAAGTAAATTACCTATATTTAACATCAATGAAGATTTCATTTTAAAAAAAATAAAGGTGCCGCTAAAAGCCACCGAGGAAGAGATCAAAAATAATATGCGGGCAAGAAGCGCAAGGATAAGGGTAGCTGAGAGAGTATGAGTAATATAAAAATATATATTATCTTATTTTTAATATTTGCAAATGTGGCTTTTTCATTTGGAGTAGTTTGGCTTGAGCATATAACCAGATCCCAGTTTAGATCTATACAGTTTCTATCAAACCAAAAGTATGATTTGGAAATAGAATTAAAAAAATCACGAGTGGAGAAAAGAAAATACGATTCTTTGAGTAAAATTGAAAAAGCTGCTCAAACGAAACTAAAAATGTTTACACCTAAAGAGAGGATTTTAGTAAATATTAATGATTAATAACTATAAAAAATTTACAAGAATTAATACACTGATATTTTTTATTTTAATATCAATTCTAATTATTATTTTTCGAAGTTTTGATCTTCAGCATACAAAAAAAGAAAAGTACTCTAATTTAATAAGTCAGTTTGAGATAAAAGAGTATGTTATTAAGACTAGCAGAGGCTCAATTGTTGACAGAAATAACGTTGTTTTAGCTGAGAGTATTCTTTTAGACAGCTTAATAGTTTCTAATACTAAAGATTTTCTCGAAGACGAAGAAGCAATTAAAAAATTATGCGTCCTATTAAATAAAGATTTTCATAAATTATTGACTGAGGTTAAAAAAAGAAAAACTAAAAGTTTTACATATATCAATAGATATACAGAAGCAAGTATTGCAAGTGAAATAAGAAAACTAAACCTAAAAGGAGTTGAATTTATCAAAGAGCCTAAAAGGTATTATCCAGAGGGTGAGTCAATGTCAAATTTAATTGGTCTTACAGATTTTCATGATAATGGAGTGATGGGTTTAGAAAAAGCATATAATAAAATTTTATCAGGCACAGATGGTAGAAAAAAAATTATGAGAGATTTACATGGAAAGATAGTAAAGGAGATTGCAATTTTAAGAAAACCCATAGAAGGAAAAAATTTATCTTTAACGATAGATACAAGATTACAATATATTGCATATAGAGAGTTAAAAAAACAAATTAATCATGTTCAAGCAAAATCTGGCTCAATAGTAATAATGGATACTACAAACGGAGATATTTTAGCATCTGCTAGTTATCCATCTTATGATCCAAATAATAGAAGAACATATAGTCCTGAGAAGGAAAGAAATAGAGTAATAATAGACTCTATAGAACCGGCTTCTACAATAAAACCTTTTGTTTTGGCAGCTGCATTACACTCAAAAAAAGTAAATTTAAATGATAATTTTGATACAAATCCTGGGTATAAGGTTTGGGGAAATAAGACTTATCAAGATATTAAAAATTTTGGCGAACTTACTTCGGAGGGAATAATTATAAAATCCAGTAATATTGGAAGCATAATGATTCTTGAGAAAATTAACAAAAAAATATTTTACGACATGTTGGAACATGTTGGCATAGGTGAAAAAATTAATTTAAATTTTCCATCCGAAGTCGAAGGCTATTTATCACATCATAGTGAATGGAGAAAATCTGATATAAGATCACTTGCACAAGGTTATAATTGTAAAGTAACTCCACTTCAGTTGGCTAAGGCTTATAGTGCTATTGCAAATGATGGGCTTGTTGTGAATCCAAAATTAATTAAAAATAAAAAAACCCAAATTTTTGAAGATAAGAAATATGAAACAGAGTTTAAACAAATAAAAAATGTTATAAAAAAAGTTGTGCAACAGGGTAGTGCTAAAAAAGCAGCCATAAACGGTTACACGGTTGGAGGTAAAACAGGGACTGCAGAATTATATGTAGGCGGTAGTAAAAAAAATAAATATAGTGATAAAGATCATATAGCATTATTTGCAGGTATAACTCCTTTATACGACCCTAAATTAGTAATAGTTGTTGTTATTGATCAACCTCAGAGTAAAAAATATTTTGGAGGTTATGTCGCTGCTCCAGTTTTTAAAAAAGTAGCGACTGACTCTTTAAGAATTTTAAAAATAAAACCAGATAATACTTTGAAATATCAAAACAAAGTTTCGCAAAAATTTAGAAATCAAAATGAATATACTTTAAAAAACCTGGAGGTACATAATGTCTTTCGAACTAATTGATACAAAAGAGCAAAAAGCTGATATTAAAGTTGTTGGTGTTGGAGGTTGTGGAAATAATGCAATTGAATACATGATTACCAACAAAGTTACAGGTGTTGACTTTATATGTGTAAATACAGATGCTCAAGATTTAAGAAACAATCCTGTTAGTGATAATAGAAAATGTAATATAGGTCATAATATTACAAGAGGACTAGGTGCTGGTGCAGATCCTGATATTGGAAGGCAGGCAGCAATTGAAGATAGAGACAAATTAAAGGAATCAATAGAAAATTGCGATATGTTGTTTATTACTGCTGGCATGGGAGGCGGAACGGGAACTGGAGCATCTCCGGTAATCGCTGAATTGGCAAAAGAACTTGGTATATTAACAGTTGCAGTAGTAACAAAACCCTGGGAATATGAAAAGAAAAAGAGAATGTTTAATGCTGAAAGAGGTATTGAAGAATTAAGAAGTAAGGTTGATTCATTAATTGTAATTCCAAATGATAAACTTTGCACTGACGACGATATGCCTTTATCTGAAGCAAAAAATCAGTCCAATGCAGTGCTTGAGAGGGCTGTCGGCGGAATTGCAGAATTAATTACGAAGCCTGGCGAAATTAATCTAGATTTCGCTGATGTAAAAAGTGTTATGTCAAATGCTGGCTCCACAATGATGGGAAGCGGTATTGGAGAGGGTATAGATAGGGCAGAGGATGCAATTCAACAAGCAATTGCAAGCCCATTATTAGAGGATGTTGATGTTAAAGATGCAAAAGGTTTGTTAATCAACATTACATCTAATGGGAGTTTAACTAACGGCGAATTTAAGGCTATAGGTGATCATATTGGGAGCTTAGTTGATGAGGAAGATGCTGACGTAATTGTAGGAACAACAATTGATGAACTGCTAGAAGATAAAATAAAAGTTACCGTTGTGGCAACTGGAATGAGAAACGCTCAAGTCGAAGAAAAAATACCTCAAAAAGTAGATATTGTTTTAGATAACGTAAGTAATAACTTAGATAAATCACTAGATAATTTTTCTGATGTCAATGATATTGAGAGTTTAGATGCAGTTACAAATGAAGCCGAAATAAATGTAGAAGAAAACATTTTTAATTACGATAAGCAGGACGAGTACGAGTCTGATATAAAAATTGAAAAAACTTTTGAAGAAATTAAAGAAACTAAAGAAAAAATAAACGTTAATAATGAAAATCAAATTAAGCACAAGAAAAATAGTAATGGAGAGTTAGATTTAGATTTTTTAGATATTCCAGCTTTCTTGAGAAAACAAGCAGATTAATAAGGAGATTATAATGAAAAATATAATATACTATGGAATAATTATTATTGGATTTACTTTACTGATCGGCTGCAATACAGTAGATGGTATTGGTAGAGATATTTCTGCTGCCGCTGAATGGGTAAGTGGTGCTGCCAACGAAGAATAATAAAAATAGAAATTTTGATGAAATTAAATGATCTTATTAATGATAAGAGATTATCAAAAAATAATATAAATATATTAGGATTAAGTGAAAATAGTACGGAAATCAAAAGTAACTATATTTTTTTTCTCAAAAATACAAAAAACTTTAAAAGAAAATATATTAATGAGGCAATTGATAACGGCGCTAAATTAATTATTTATGAAAAATCAAAAACTTTCAATTTAAAAAACCTTCAAAATAATTGCTTATTTTACGAAGTTAAAGATTTGACAAAATTTATGTCTAAAATTTCTATAAGATTTTTTAACATAAAAAAAAATTCCATTAAAATTTTTGGTGTTACAGGCACTAATGGTAAAAGTTCAGTGGTATCTTATATATCTCAGCTTTTAGAAAAAAATAAGGAAAAGTGTGGAATTATTGGTACTTTAGGAACTGGTATCTACCCAGATGTAAGAGGCAATAACTTAACAACTCCAAATATAATTGATACATGTAAAATTATAAATAATTATAATAAAAAAGGCGTATCAAATCTTGCTATGGAAGTTTCTTCTCACGGGTTGAGCCAAAATCGAGTATTTGGTTTAGATTTTAATACTGTAATTTTCACAAATTTAACTAGAGACCACTTAGATTACCATAAAAATATGAGAAATTATTTTAATACGAAACTCAAACTATTTAATGAGCACAATAATAAAAAAAAAGTAGTATCAATAGATAATTACTACGGTAAAAAAATTTTTAATATATATAAAAAAGATAAAAATATAAGAACTGTATCTTTATATAATAGAAGTGCTACATTTTATGCTAGTAATATTACTTATTTAGAAAGTGGCATTAATTTTTGTATAAACTCTATATATGGGAAAAAAAATATTAGTACGAAATTATATGGAAACTTTACTATTGAAAATATTTTATTAGCAATTGCAACTATTGCTAAAAATAAAAAAGAATATAATTTTTTTTCCGACAGAATTTCAAATTTGAAACCATTAGATGGACGTTTAAATAAATATTATAAGAAAAATTTTCCAATAGTTTTTGTTGATTTTGCCCATACCCCAGATGCTATTAAGAAAACATTAGTTTCAATAAAAAAACATTACCCCGAGAAAGACATTATTACCTTATTTGGCTGTGGTGGAGAAAGAAGTTCTGATAAAAGAAAAGTTATGGGTAGTATTGCAGATAAATATTCAAATGAAATTATTATTACAAATGATAACCCTAGAAACGAGAACCCTAATAAAATAGTAAACCAAATCATTGAGGGAATTAATAAAAATAGCAACTATCGAGTTATTTTTAACAGAAGTAGTGCTATTAAATATTGTATTACTAGTAAAAATAAAAATAAAATAGTATTAATTTTAGGCAAAGGACATGAGAAAAAACAAATCCAGAAAAATAAAGTAGTTTATTTTTCTGACAAGGAAGAGGTGCAAAGAGCATTTAAATTATGAATAAATATAAGTTATCTGACATTGCAAAATCAATTAACGGTGAATTATATGGAAATGACATCACAGTTTCAAACTTTTCGATTGATTCTAGAACAATAAAAAAAGACGATGTATTTATCTGCATAATTGGAAAAAAATATGACGGTCATAACTTTATATCTGATTGTGCTGATAAAGCCTCATGTTTAATAACATCAAAAGAAATTATAGATAAAAATTTAGATAAAAAACCATATATACTTGTAAATGATACTTTAAAAGCTCTTCATGATTTGAGTAGATTTGTTAGAAGTAGAAGTAAAGCAAAATTTATTGCAATTACAGGCTCTAATGGCAAGACAACAGTGAAAGAAATGATTGCACATATTCTTTCAGATCATAAAATTTGTTACACAAAAGGCAATTTTAATAATCATATAGGTGTTCCTTTAACTCTTCTTTCCATGAAGCAAGATGAGGATTATGTAATTGTTGAAGTTGGGGCGAATAATTTGGGAGAAATTAGACCGTTAGCAAATATTATTAATCCTGATGTCGCTGCTGTTACAAACATTGGCTATGCCCATATAGAGGGATTTAAAAATCTAGATAATACTGCACAAGAGAAATATAGTATATTTGATTATGTAAAAAAAGATGGGTTTTCTGTTATAAATGATCAAAAAGAATATAGAAAATTCATTAAAAAAGGTAACAAAGTTTTTTTTGGGTATAAAAATGACTTTTATTATAAATTTAATAGAAAGTTAAAAAACTTTTTTTATAAGACAGAATTTTTTTATATTCAGAGAATTAATAAAAATTTATATCAGTTTAAAAAATCTTTTTCTAAAATAAAATTTAAGCTATCTATTAATGGTGAACATAATTATCAAAATGCTGCATGTGCAGCATCTATAGCATTATGTTTAGGTTTTAAATTAAAAGACATCATAAGTAAACTAGAGTCATTTAAGGGAGTTATATCGAGACTGAAATTATATAAATTAAGTAAAGACATTCATTTAATTGACGATTGTTATAATGCAAATCCTAACTCATTTAAAGTTGCAATTGAATTTCTTTCAAGTCTTGATCAAAAAAAATTGGTTTTAATGGGTGATATGGTAGAGTTAGGAAGAGATACAGAATTTTTCCACTCAGAGATTGGCAAATATGCAAAGACTATGGGTATAAATGAATTTTTAAGTATTGGAAAATATAGTAAATTTGCCTCCAAAGCATTTGGGGATAATGGTCACCATTTTGATGACACTGAAAGTTTGAAAAGATATTTAAATGATACAATAAAATCTTCAACAAGAATTCTTATAAAAGGATCAAGATCAGCTAAATTAGAGGAATATGTTGATTTTTTGAAAGTGAGGAAATTTTAAGTGTTTTTATATATTTTAGAGTATTTGAGTAGCATAAATTCAAATTTCCAAGTATTTGAATATATCACATTAAGAGCAATTTTAAGTATCATTACCGCTTTAATGATATCTTTAATACTTGGTCCTTATATTATTAATCAATTTCATATAAACAATATGTCGGAAGTTATTAGAAAAGATGGACCAAGTTCACACATGAGTAAGTCTGGCACACCAACTATGGGTGGATTATTAATTTTATCATCATTATTGATATCAACTATATTTTGGGCAAATCTTGAAAATAAATATATTTTATACCTAATCTTTACGACTATATCCTTTGCTCTTATAGGATTTTTAGACGATTATAAAAAATTAACTAAAAGTAAAGGAATGCCTGCAAGAAATAAAATAATGCTTCAGCTTATTGTTGCAGGAATAATTGCTTACACAATGTTTGCTTTCATGGAAACAACTCAAGAACAACAATTAATTATTCCTTTTTTTAAAGATGTAATTATAGATCTTGGCATTTTTTTCATTCCTTTTGTAATGTTAGTTATAATATCAACAAGTAATGCTGTAAATTTGACCGATGGTCTGGATGGTTTAGCAATTATGCCAGTAGTTTTAGTAAGTGGAGCTTTAGGTATATTTGCATACTTAAGTGGAAATATAAATTTTTCCGAATATCTATTGATACCTTATATTAAAGATTCAGCTGAAATTACAATTTTTATCGGAGCGCTGGTAGGTTCTGGTTTAGGTTTTTTATGGTTTAATTCCTACCCTGCACAAGTATTTATGGGAGATGTTGGAGCATTATCCCTAGGAGCAGCTGTAGGATTAATTGCAATAATTGTTAGACAGGAAATTGTTCTTATAATCATGGGAGGAATATTTGTAATTGAAGCTCTATCTGTAATTATTCAGGTTCTTTCATTTAAATATAGAAAAAAAAGAGTCTTCTTAATGGCACCTTTCCACCATCATTTCGAGCAAAAAGGGTGGGCAGAGCCAAAAATTGTTGTAAGATTTTGGATTATTAGTTTTATCCTTATTTTAATAGGATTAGCAACCTTAAAACTAAGATAAAAATAAATTATAATGAAAAAAAATAATTCTAGAATCGCAATAATTGGTCTTGGGAAAACAGGATTATCTGTAGCAAAGTATTTAAAAATTAATAGTAAAAACTTTGATGTGTATGATACTAGAAAAGACCTTTTTATATCAAAAGAAATAAAGAAATATATAAATAAAAAAAATATATTTTTAGGAAATTTTAATAAAAATATTGTCGCAAATTATGAAAATTTTATTATCAGTCCAGGATTAAAGTTAAAAAAAGACTTTATAAATGAGATAATAAAAAAAAATAAAAATATTGAAACTGACATAGATATATATAATAAAGAGAATTCCTGTAAAACAATATGTGTAACAGGTTCAAATGGTAAAACTACAGTAACATCAATGTTAGAACATATAATAGCTGGACTAGGTAAAAAGGTTAAGGCAGGTGGTAATATTGGTTTGCCGGCTTTAGAATTATTAGACCAAGATTGCGAATATAATATTTTAGAACTTTCAAGTTTTCAATTAGAAATGACAAGAAAAATAAATTGTATTGCTGCAACAATCACAAATATAACCCCAGATCATCTTGATAGACATGATACATTTAATAATTATATTAAAATTAAGCATAAGATTTTTAATAATACTAAAAATATCATTATAAATAGAGAGGATATGAATATTTTAAAAGAAAATTACAAGTATAAGTATACTTTCGGAGGAAATAAACCGAAAAATAATAATGAATTTGGAATATCAATTAAAAAAGGGAAAAAATATATTTTTCATGGTGATAAAGAACTACTATCTGAAGACCAAATTCAACTAATTGGAAAGCATAATTTAATAAACGCATGTACATGTTTATGTATTCTGTGTTCTTTAAAATTTGACGTCAAGGATATAGTAAATCAAATAAAGTCTTTTTTACCTTTAGAACATAGGATGGAAAATTTCTACAACAGCGGAAAAGTGCGATGGATTAATGATTCAAAAGCTACTAATATTGATTCAACTATTTCAGCTATAAATTCACTAGAAGAAAATATAATCTTAATATTAGGTGGGAAATTAAAAAAAGATAATTATGACAAATTAAATAATGTAATAACGAATAAGGTACGTCAAATAATTATATACGGAGAATCAAGGGATACTTTGGAAGAAATCATTAAAGAAAAAGATAAAGTCAGTAAAGTTATTAATATAGAAGATGCTGTTAATAAAGCAAAATATTTCGCACAAAAGTTAATTAAAGATCATAAATGTCTTGTTTATATTTTACTTTCTCCAGCATGTTCAAGCTATGATATGTTTGAATCTTATGAAGAAAGAGGTTTATATTTTAAAAAATGTGTTCTTGAATAGAGAAAATTATATTTTATGAAAAAAAATAGTAAAAATAATCTTAGTAATGTAATAAAACCTTTTTTTGATTTGAACTTTTTTTTTCTAATAATTACTATGATTTTATTTGGATTATTAATTCTCACTTCAGCTTCAATAGATTTTGCATCTAAAAATTATAATCATCCATTTTATTTCACTTTAAGACAAATAGGTCATTTAGTTTTAAGTATACTTATATGTTATTTTTTTCTATATTTAAGTTCAGAAAATTTACGAAAACATAATAAAATATTTTTTTTATTTTTTCTATTTTTTTTGATATTAGTAATAATTCCCGGGATTGGAAAAACGGTAAATAATAGTACTAGATGGTTAAGTTATGGTTTTTTAAATGTTCAGCCGTCCGAATTTTTCAAGTTATTTTATATAGTATGGCTATGCGCATATCTCGATACTAACAAGAAGGTTCTTTTCAAGATAAGAGTTTTTCTAATTCCTGTAATTATATTTTCTTTATCTGCTTTAGTTTTATTATTACAACCTGATTTTGGATCTACAGCTATTTTATTTTTAATTACTTTCATAATGTTATTCATAGCAAAGGCGAGAATTTTACATTTATTAGGTATGTTATTTTGTGGAATGTTTGGAGCAATTGCACTAATCTTGGTAAGTCCTGAGAGATTATCAAGATTAGATTTTTTTGAACCTTGCTTAAGATATATGTCTGACGGATATCATCTTTGTTGGTCATTGATGGCTATTGGAAGCGGAGGGTTATTCGGAAAAGGTCTAGGGGCAAGCTCAACCAAGCTCTCATACTTATCACATCCGCATACCGATTTTATATTTGCCATTCTTGCTGAAGAATTAGGTATATTTGGGGTTGTTTTTATAATAACTTTATTCTACTTATTTTTAAAAAAGTGTTTTTTTATCGGGGATAAATCTTTTAGAGTTGGCATGGTTTTCCAAGGATACTTATCTTATGCAATTGGAATATTCATTTGTACACAAGCATTTTTAAATATGTCAGTAAATCTTGGAATTGTGCCAACAAAAGGCCTTGTTCTTCCATTTTTTAGTTATGGTGGAAGTAATTATTTAGTTTCTATACTATCTATAACTATAATATTAAGAATATATAGAGATGTTTATAAAAAAAGTTTAAATAGCTCACTAAGGTAATATTTTGGAAATAAAAGAAAAAAAAATAATTATTTTTGCTGCAGGAACAGGCGGACATATATATCCCGGAATCTCTATAGCAAAAGAATTAATTAAAAATAATATAAAGATTTTGTGGATCGGAACTGTAAAGGGTATGGAGAATAAAATTCTTTCAGATACTAATATAGATATTAAACATATAGATTTTTCTGGAATAAGAGGAAAAGGTATTATTCCTATAATAAAACTACCTTTTAGACTTATTAAAGCAATAATACAAGCATTTATTATAATAAAAAAATACAATCCAAATTTAGTGCTTTCAATGGGTGGATATATTAGTGTCCCATGTTGTATTGCATCTTATATTCTTAGGAAACCAATTTTTATCCATGAGCAAAATATAATATTCGGCTTAGCAAATAATATCCTTAAAATTTTATCTAAAAAAATAATTTTAGGAATGCCTTTAAAAATAAATAATAAAAAATATAAATTTATTGGAAATCCAACAAGATATGAAAAAATTATTACTAAGAAAAAATTCCATGAAAAAAGAGAAATTAATTTATTAGTAGTTGGTGGTAGCTTAGGGGCAAAAGTCTTTAACGAGATTATCCCCCGAGCAATTTATTTATTAAATAAAACCTTAGATCTTGAACTTAATGTAATTCACCAAGCTGGTAAAACCAGTACGATTGCTAAAGATCAATATAATAATATTGATGTGCAATTTGAAGTTAAGGAATATGTAAATTCAATGAAAGAAGCCTACGAGTGGTGCGATATTATTATATGTAGGGGAGGGGCTATCACAATTTCAGAACTCATGGTGTTTGGAGTTCCAGCTATTATAGTGCCTTATCCATATGCTACAGACAATCATCAGATGAAGAATAGCAGATATTTAGAAAGCAAAGAAGCTGCTATAGTGATTGATCAAGAAAATTTCACGGAGACTTATTTAGCTAAAATATTAAAATCATTGATAGAAAATTCCAAAATTAGAAAAACTCTTTCAGAAAATATTTTTAGTTTAAATAAAAAAAATATTACAAAGAGTATTTGTAATTTAATTTTAGACGAAATCAATTAAAAAATATGCAAAATGTCATAAAAAGTAAAATAATGAAAAGGGTTAAAAAAGTTCACTTTATTGGTATAGGCGGAAGCGGGATGTCAGGTATTGCTTCAATACTCAATGATCTAGGTTATGAAGTTACAGGGTCAGACCTAAATTCTTCCAAAAATACCGAGCAGCTTATTAAAAAAGGTATAGATATTTCAATAGGCCATAATAAAGATAATATCTTATCAAAAGATGTAATAGTTATTTCAAGTGCAGTTCAGCAAGATAATGTAGAATTCACTTATGCTAAAAAATTAAATATTCCTATAATAAAAAGAGCAGAAATGTTAGCTGAGTTAATGAGATTTAGTTATGGAATTGCTATTGCAGGCACACATGGAAAAACTACAACAACTTCAATTTTATCTTTTATTTTAAATGAAGCAAAATATGATCCAACTTATATTATTGGAGGAAAAATAAATAATGCAGGAAACTCTAAATTAGGCTCCAGCGATTATTTAATCGCAGAGGCTGATGAGAGCGATGCTTCTTTTTTACATTTACAACCTTTAATGTCAATAATAACAAATATAGATAAAGATCATTTAGAAAATCATAAAAATAGTTTTGATGTTTTAAAGAAGAATTTTTTAGAATTTATAAGTAATTTACCATTTTACGGTTTATGTCTTTTAAATCTTAATGATATAAATACAAAATCTATAATTAATAAAATTTCTAGACCTTTTAAAACTTACGGACTTGATATATTGGCAGATTATAATGGTAAAACTTTAAATGTTAATTCAATTCCTTCGACGTTCATATATACTGAAAATGATACGGAGTATGAAATAAAATCTAATATGCCGGGGCGATATAATGCTATGAACTCTTTAGCAGCATTATCTTTAGCGAGAGAGCTAGGTATTCCCATTAAAACTATCCAAAAAGCAATCGAAAGTTTTCCTGGTATAAGCAGGAGATTTGAAATACATGGAGAATTTGAAGTAAATAATAAGAAGTTTACTTGGGTTGATGACTATGGGCACCACCCGACTGAAATTAAAGAAGTTCTTGAGACTATAAATAATGTTTGGAAAGAACAAAGAGTTGTAATGGTGTTTCAGCCGCACAGATATTCAAGAACAGCAGAGTATTTTAGTCAGTTTGTAGATACTTTAAAAAATGTTCAAGATTTAATTTTAATGGAAATTTATGCTGCAAATGAACGCGAGATTGAAAATATAAGTTCAAGTGCGCTGGTTGAAGAGATAAGTAAATATGGAGTTAATGTTGTTTTGATTAACAACCATAAAAAGCTTAAAAATTTTATAAGTCAAACAATAAAAAATAACGATATTTTATTAACTATGGGTGCAGGTGATATATCAAAATTTAATAACTACTTTAAAGAATCTATAAAATAAAATGAAAAAAATTGATGCCATAGAAAAAAACTTGAAAGGTAGATTAAGAAAAAATATATCCTTAAAAAAATACAATACTTGGAAAGTAGGTGGTAATGCAGAATACTTTTATGAACCATATGATTTAGATGATCTTATAATCTTCCTGAAATTAGTGAAAAATCAACATGTAACATTTTTAGGTAATGGAAGCAATGTTCTTATTAGGGATAGTGGTATAAAAGGATTCGTTGTATGCCTTAAAAACTCCCTAAATAATTTTTATAGAGGTAATGATGGAATTTTTACATTTGAAGCTGGATTATCATGTATGAAAATTGCCCAAATTAGTGCAAATCAAAGCTTTTCTGGTTTAGAGTTTTTGTGTGGAATTCCTGGAACATTAGGTGGTGCTTTAAGAATGAATGCAGGCTGCTATGGAGAAAATATTTGGAAAAGCGTTGATAGTGTAGTTTTAATAAATAGATCTGGTAATTTGAAAAATAAAAGAAAGGAAGAATTTAATATTGACTATAGAAATGTAGATCTAGATGATGGAAACTTTTTTGTTAGTGCTTCGTTTAATTTAAAGAAAAATAGATTAAATGATTCATCAGATAAAATAAAAGAGCTTCTTAAGAATAGAAGAATTAGCCAGCCTACAGGCTTACCTAGCTGCGGGTCTGTTTTCAAAAATCCAGATAATGATAGTGCTGGAAAAATTTTGGATTCATTAGGCTTAAAAGGATATCGTATAGGTGGTGCTTATGTTTCTAAAAAACATGCAAATTTTATTATTACTGAAAAATCAGCCAAATCTGGTGATGTAGAAGAACTAATAAGTTTTATAAAACATAAAGTACTTAAAGAGAAAAAAATATTACTTGAGACTGAAGTTAAATTTATTGGTATAAAATAATGGTAAGAAAGTATGGAAAAGTCCTAGTTTTAATGGGCGGATGGTCAAATGAAAGAGAAATATCTTTGATCTCTGGCAAGAGCGTATTAGATTCCTTGATTTCTTCAGGTGTTGATGCTCATGAACTAATATTAGATAAAAAAAATATAGAATTAATAAAAGAGATTTCTCCTGATAGAGTATTCATTGCTTTGCATGGCGAAGGCGGAGAAGATGGAGAAATTCAATCTTATTTAGATAGATTTTCAATTCCATATACAGGAAGTAGCAGCAGCTCTTCAGAAATATGCATGAATAAAAGAAATACAAAATTAAAGCTTTTAGAAAATAAATTTCAAACACCTAAATATTTAAAAATTGAAAATAACTCAGAAATAAAATTTATAGAGAAAAACTTTTCATACCCTTTTGTTGTAAAACCATCCTCAGAAGGATCAAGTATTGGAGTTTTTATAGTTGATAATAAATATGAATTTTATGATGCCGTTGAGGAAAATCGAAAAATTAGTGAAGATTTCATTGTTGAGCAATATATAGATGGAGAGGAATATACGGTAGGTATTATTAATGATTTGGCTTTACCCTCTATCAAACTAAAGCCACCAGGAAAATTCTATGACTATGATGCAAAATATAACTCATCTGAAATGCAATATATTTGCCCTTCAGGCCTGGACATAGAAAAAGAAAAAGAAATAAAAGAGATATCAATTAACTGTTTTAAAACTCTAGAGTGCAGAGGATGGGGAAGAGTCGATATAATATTAGACAGAAAATATAACCCATGGATAATTGAAATAAATACAGTACCAGGAATGACAAAGCACAGCCTTCTACCAATGGCTGCAAAAGAGTTTGGTATAGATTTTAATGAATTAGTGTTAAAAATTTTAGACTCGTCTTTTAAATAATATAATGTATATTAAGAAAATAATATTAATTTTTTTGATTATAGTCTCTTCACTAGTAATAATATATATTATTAATGAAAAAATAAATGATAAAAAAATTTATTTTCCTATTAAAATAATTTCAATAGAATCAAAATTAATAAATTCAAGTAAAGAAAGTATATTTAAAACTGCTAAAAATTATCTAAAAACAAAATCTTTCTTTACTATGGATATAAATTATTTAAAAGAAGAGATTGAAAAAATTGATTGGGTAAGCATAGCAAATATAAAGAGAATATACCCCAGTGAAGTAAAAATTTTCATCACTGAGCATTTACCTGTAGCAATTTGGAATAATGATTATTATTTAAATGATAATGGAAATATTTTTTTTGCAAATAAAATTAAAGTCAATTTCCCTTTAATAATATCAAACAGCAATAGAAATGATATTCTTTTTGAATATTTCTCTTTATTTTCAAAAGGATTACTAGAGAATAAAATAAATGAAAAAATTAAAAAGATTGAGGAGAATGATATTAGATCTTTATCAATAACCTTAATGTCAAATATTACTATTACACTTGGATCAACGAATATAAAGGAAAAGATTAGTATTTTTTTTAAGGCTTATAAAACACTAAATAGTAGCGATTTAAAAAAAATAAGGTATATTGATATGAGATATTCAAATGGCTTTGCGATAGGCTGGAAATGATAATAAAAAACTATGATTAAATCTGAAAAAAACTTAATAGTTGGCCTTGATATAGGTACATCTTTTATTAAAGCTATAGTTGGAATTATTAATGAAGATAATGAGATTGATTTTCTTGGTGTTGGCAGATCACAGTCATTAGGTATGAAAAGAGGTGTTGTTATAGATATTAGTGCCACTGTTCAATCTATAGAAAAGTCTGTTGAGGAAGCTGAGTTGGTTAGTGGATATAAAATTACTTCAGCTTTCGTCAGCATATCTGGAAAACATATACAAAGTTTTAATGCTACTGGAAGAGCCGCTATTTCGGATAATAAAGAAGTATCAGAGCAGGATTTGAAATCCGTTGAAGAATCTGCAAAAGCAATTACGCTATCAAATGATCAAGAAATTTTACATGTTCTTCCTAAAGATTATGAGATCGATGGGCAAGATGGTATAAAAGTTCCATTAGGAATGTCAGGGATTGCGCTTGATGGGAGATTTCACCTCATCACAGGAGCAAAAAATGCTAGAGATAATATTGAAAAATGTATAAAAAAATGTTCTATTCAGCCTGAAAGTGTCGTTTTAGAGCAGCTAGCATCAAGTATGGCAGTTTTGACAGAAGATGAAAAAGATCTTGGGGTATGCTTGGTTGATATAGGAGGTGGAACGACTGATATAGCTATATTTAGTAATGGCGCAATAGAGTATACATCATCTCTGCCTTTAGGCGGTGATCAAGTAACGAACGACCTCGCACAAGCATTAAAGACATCCACATATAATGCAGAAGAATTAAAAATTACGCATGGATTTATTGATAATGTAATTTCAAATGAAGATATAATTGAAGTTCCAGGTGTCGGCGATAGGCCACCAAGATCTATACAAAGGTTTACTCTAGTAGAAGTTATGAGCTCACGATATCAGGAAATTTTTAACTTTGTAAATGAAAAAATACTTCAAAGTGGTTTTGAAGAAAAAATCCCTGCTGGTATTGTTCTGACGGGAGGAAGCTCAAAAGCTGAGGGGTTAGTTGATCTTGCTGAGGAAATCTTCCACAAACAAGTACGAGTAGGAATTCCGCAATGTATATATGGCGGATCTGAGGACATTGTTAAAAATCCTGAATATGCAACGAGTGTAGGTTTATTATTATTTGCTCAAAAAAAGACGAATCCTCAATTAGAGCCAGTAAATGAAAACTTTACAAATTTTGTAAAAGGTTTCATTAAAAAATGGCTTTATGATTAATTTATCAAAATTTTGCAAAAAATTTTTTTTTGGCATGAAATATGCACCATATCTTAATACTTTGTATAAATACATAAATTTATATATAATGTATTAAAAAAAATAAGCTTATGATAAATCAAAGAACAATAAAAAATACTATAAAAGCTACAGGTATAGGATTACATACTGGGAAAAAAATCACTTTAACTCTGATACCTGCACCATCAAATACTGGAGTAATATTTACCAGAACAGATGTAAAGCCAGAAATTTCAATAAAAGCTTGTCCAGAAAATGTTGGTGATACGACTTTATCTACGACTTTAATTTCAAAAAGAGTAAAGGTTTCAACTGTCGAACATTTATTGTCTGCCATAGCAGGCTTAGGAATCGATAATCTTTTTGTACATTTAGACGGCCCTGAAGTTCCAATAATGGATGGTAGTGCTGGACCTTTTGTTTTTTTACTTCAGTCAGCTGGTATAAGAGAGCAAGAGAAATCGAAAAAATTTATTAGAATTCTAAAACCAATTCAAGTTAAAGATGTGGATACAGGAAAATGGGTTAAGTTTGCACCTTTTGAAGGTTTTAAAGTTGCATTCACAATAGGATTTGATCACCCAGTATTTAACGGTAAAACTCATAGTGCTGTGCTTGATTTTTCGACAGTTTCCTTTGTTAAGGAGGTTAGTAGAGCAAGAACGTTTGGATTTATGCGGGACGTTGAATTATTAAGATCAAAAAATTTAGCTTTAGGCGGAAGTTTAGATAATGCTGTGGTAGTTGATGACCATAGAGTTTTAAATGAAGATGGCTTAAGATATGAAGATGAATTTGTAAAACATAAAATACTTGATGCTGTTGGAGACTTATATTTATTAGGCAAAAGCTTAATTGGTTCCTTTGAGGGCTACAAATCTGGACATGATCTCAATAATAAATTACTTCGAAAACTAATAGAAAATAAAGATGCTTGGGAAGAAGTAGGATATAAGTCCTCTGAAGATCTACCGATAAATTATATGGATGCATACAGCACTCCAGAAACAAGTTAAATTAAAGGGTTTTTTATAATTTTAAACTTAATTTTAGTAATCTTTACTGTTAATAAATCATAGAATTTCGAATTGATGTCTTTAAGAATTTCACGTTGGTAATTTCTTGCTAAATTCAAATTTGAGCTATCAATTGCTCCTAAAACCAAAACCTCATCAATAATATTACACGCATAGCATGAATTATTTGAATTTGTATATTTTACTAAGTAATTCGTAATAATTTCCAGTATTTTAGCTTTCTCTAATATACTTATATCTATTTGGCTGCTAATATTTTTCATATATATATAATATTTTTGAACTAAATTAGTTGTATAATAACTATCTTTAATAATATTTAAAAAAAATGCAAATAATAATTTTCAAATCTAATAAAACTAAATCTTCTTCATATAAGATAAATGGTGTATTTTTTATATCATTTTTTATTTTATTAGTTGCTTTTACAACCTTTTTATTGAACTCTTCAGTATATTTTTATGGATATAAAACTGGTTATAAAGAATTATCTGAGGATAGATTGAATGATATAGCCAAATACGAAAAAGAAATAAATCTTATTAAAATAGAAAATAAAAACAAAATGGATTTTTTTTCTAAAAAATTAATTACCATCTCTGCACAGATGGAAACTATCAATGCATTGGGAAATAAGATAGCGAAAATAGCAAAAATAGATAAAAAAGATTTTGATTTTACTAGGCCAAAATATATTGGAGGAAAAAATAAAGTTAGTATTGAATTTGAATATGATTCTAATTTTGATCTATACCTAGATGATATATTATTTGAACTTCAAAAAAAAGAAGATGAATTAAATTATACTAGTAGAATAATAAATAACTTAGAAATGAAAGAACAATTTTTCCCTGCGGGTTTTCCTTCAGAAAAAGGTCACATTTCTTCAAAATATGGAGATAGGGTGAATCCAATTTCAAAGAAAAAACACTTTCATAAAGGTATTGATATAGCTTATAAATTAGAAACAGATATAATTGCTCTTGCCGCGGGCAAAGTTATATTTTCTGGAAAAAAATATGGCTATGGTAATTTAGTTATTATCGATCACTTAAATGGATATACTACAAAATATGCTCACAATAATAGAAATTTAGTGAAAAAAGGCGATGTAATAAAAAAAGGACATATTATTGCAAAAATGGGTTCCACTGGACATTCAACAGGACCACATATACATCTTGAAGTTTTGAAAGATAATAAGAATATAAATCCAAATAAATTTATTCACTATCAAGAAAAATTTTCTAAAGATTAAAAAATTTTGTAGGTAATTTTATGAGTATTCTAAAAAAAATTGTTGGAAGTAGGAATGATAGAATTCTTAAAAATTATAGGAAAATTTTAAACGACGTAAATTCATTATCAGATGAGATAAAAAAAATTGAAGATTCTGATTTTAAGGGTATTACTAATTCACTTAAGAAAGATTACTCTGAAGGAAAAGCTTTAGACGATATTCTCCCATATGCGTATGCATTAGTTCGTGAAGCCTCTGAAAGAGTTATGAAAATGAGACATTTTGATGAGCAGATTCTTGGCGGTATAGCTTTGCATAATGGTAAGATAGCAGAAATGAAAACAGGCGAAGGTAAAACTTTAGTAGCTACGCTTCCAGCATACTTAAATGCCTTAACTGGAAATGGAGTTCATATCATAACAGTTAATGATTACCTAGCTAAGCGTGATTGTGAATGGATGTCAACATTATATAATTTTTTAGGATTGTCAACAGGTGTAATATTATCTAAGCAAAGTTTAGAGGAAAAAAAGAACGCTTATGCTTCTGATATAATTTATGGGACAAATAATGAATTTGGTTTTGATTATTTAAGAGATAATATGGTTTATAAAATAGACCAGAAAGTACAAAATAATCTAAATTATGCTATTGTTGATGAAGTTGATTCAATTCTTATTGATGAAGCTAGAACCCCACTTATAATATCTGGCGCAACAAATGAAAGCTCTAAGTTATATAAAAAAATAAATAGTTTCGTAAAAAATTTAAAATACGGAAAAGAAGATGACGAAAATGGAGATTTTTTTCTAGAAGAGAAAACAAAACAAGCCTATCTTTCCGAGAAAGGACATGAGACATATGAAAATCTATTAATTAAAAATAAAGTTATTAAAGAAAATGAAAGTCTTTACGACCCAAATTTAATAAATTTGCTTCATTACATTACAACCGCATTAAGAGCTCATCACTTATTTACAAAAAATATTGATTATATAGTAGAGGATTCAAAGGTTATAATCATCGATGAATTTACTGGAAGAAAAATGCCAGGAAGGAGATGGGGAGACGGTTTACATCAAGCAATTGAAGCCAAAGAAAATTTATCTATAGAAAACGAAAATCAAACTTTAGCATCAATAACTTTCCAAAACTATTTTAGAATTTATGAGAAACTTTCTGGAATGACAGGGACTGCAGATACAGAAGCTCAAGAATTTCAAGAGATATATAAGTTGGAAGTATTATTAATTCCACCTCACAAAAAAATGATTAGAAAAGATTATAGTGACCTTGTTTTTTTAACGATGAAAGAAAAATATAATGCAATTATAGATGATGTTAAAAATTGTAGAGAAAAAAACCAGCCTGTTTTGATTGGAACTGCTTCAATTGAATCATCAGAATATTTATCGAAAGCTTTAAATATAGAAAAAATTGAGCACAATGTTTTAAACGCAAAACAACATGAGAGAGAATCTATAATAATCGAAGATGCAGGTACACCTGGTAGAGTAACTATAGCTACTAATATGGCAGGGAGAGGAACAGATATAGTGCTTGGTGGAAAAAAAAAAGATAGTTTAAATGGATGGGAAAAATCAAATAAAGACGTTATAGATAGTGGAGGTTTACATGTGATTGGAACAGAAAGACATGAGTCAAGGAGGGTAGACAATCAATTAAGAGGGAGATCTGGAAGACAAGGAGATCCCGGGTCTTCCCGATTTTATCTTTCACTAGAAGATAATTTAATGAGAATTTTTGCTTCTGAAAAAGTTAGCGCACTAATGAAAAAGCTTGGAATGGAAAAAGGAGAGGCTATAGAGCATAATTGGGTCACCAAAGCTATAGGAAATGCTCAAAAAAAAGTCGAGGGACATAATTTTGATATTAGAAAACATCTTTTAGATTATGATGACGTAGCAAATGAACAAAGAAA
>CEOF01039700.1_pt1 | contig 26455 bp, 34 predicted proteins | sample 361311 | NCBI WGS metagenome assembly CEOF01 (sample SAMEA2619667, study PRJEB7988) | marine metagenome | biome: marine biome (ENVO:00000447); feature: surface water layer (ENVO:00002042); material: "saline water (ENVO:00002010), including plankton (ENVO:xxxxxxxx)" | depth 5 m
GTAACTGATTTAGCTAAATTCCTTGGTTGATCAACATCCGTACCTTTTAAAACAGCTATATGATAAGCAATCAATTGATTTGGCAAAGTGTAAACAAAAGGTGCTGTAATAATGTCAGTTTTATCAACAATAAAAGTTTTAACTTTATTTCTTAAAAAGCCAACATTATCTATACCTTCTAAATCTGTTAATAAAATTACAGAAGCATCTCTTGCAATAACTTCATTAAGATTTGAGACTGTTTTTTCATAAAGATAATTACTTGGAGCCATTATAAAAACGGGTAAGTCTTTTTCTAATAAAGCTATTGGCCCGTGCTTCATTTCACCTGCAGGATAACCCTCAGCATGAACATAAGAAATTTCTTTCAGCTTCAATGCGCCCTCCATTGAAACAGGGTACATTTGCCCTCTTCCAAGATATAAGGTGGTAGTTATATCTGAAAGACCATGAGCAAGATCAATTATCTCATCTTCTTTATCTAAGGTATTAGATATTAATCTTGGAATTGATAATAGAGATTGAATATACTGTTTTTCTTGCTTCCTATCTAATGAACCATTCGATACACCAATTTTAATTGCCAAACATGCAAGAACAACTAATTGACATGTAAAAGCTTTAGTTGAAGCAACTCCAATCTCTGGGCCAGCGTAAATCTTTAGAGAAACATCAGAATTCCTGCACATAGATGAATCACCAACATTTACAATAGAAATGGTCTTTTGGCCTTTAGATTTACAATGCTTTAATGCTGCAAGCGTGTCAGCTGTTTCACCAGATTGAGATATGAAAATGGTAAGACCATTTTTATCCATCGGAGGCTCTCTATACCTAAACTCTGAAGCAATTTCGACATCTACTTTTATATTTGTAAATTTTTCAAACCAATCTCTTGCAATTAAACCTGCATAGTACGAGCTTCCACAAGCAACCAATGTAACATTGCTAATAGTAGAAAGTTCATATGGTAAATTAGGTACATTCAAAGTCCCATCATCCATATTAATATAATTTGATAACGATTTTGCAATTACCTCAGGTTGTTCATGGATTTCTTTTGACATAAAATGTTTGAAAATGCCTTTTTCGGATAATGAAACACTTTCAACAATACTTTGTTTTTTTCTTTCAACCAAAGCATCAGATTGATCAAAAATATTAAATGAATGGCTTTCAATAACAGCAATGTCACCATCCTTTAAATATGTTATATTGTCCGAATAAGCACTAAGAGAATAAGTATCAGATCCAATATAGTTTTCATCATTTGATGAGCCAATTGCTAGAGGGCTACCCCCTCTTACTGCATATAATTTACTTGGTTCGTTAGAAATTAAAACACCAAACGCATAAGTACCTCTAATATCATTCATTGTTGCCCTAATAGAGTTATAAGAGCTTAGTCCTGAATTAAGATAAGAGGTAATAATATGGCAAACCACCTCAGTGTCAGTATCGCTTGAAAATTTAACACCTGACTCAATTAGCTGATTTCTAAGTTGATTATTATTTTCTATTATACCGTTATGAACAACAGCTACTCTATCTGTTACATGGGGGTGGGCATTTTTTTCATCTGGTGTACCGTGTGTTGCCCAACGAGTATGACCAATTCCAATATTTCCTGGTAAATCAGTATTAAAAAGCTTCTCCTCTAAAAAACTTAAATTACCTTTTGATCTAACTCTTTCAATTTTGTTTTTATTTATAGTTGCTATACCCGAGGAGTCATAACCCCTGTATTCTAATCTCTTCAGACCCTCAAGAAGTTTAGAGGAAACATCTTTTTCACTTACCAATCCTATTATTCCGCACATTTTTTTTCCTCATTATTTTTTTTATTTTTTTTTGACCAATTGCTAAAAAATTTTATAGGAGCCCTAGTAATTGCAAGAGAATTAGACTCTACATTTTTTGAAATAGAAGATCCTGCTGCTACATTAGCATCATCGCCTATGGTAATAGGTGCAATTAATGATGAATTTGATCCTATAAAAGCTCTTTTACCAATTTTAGTTTTATGTTTATCAACTCCGTCAAAATTACAAGTTATTGTTCCAGCTCCAATATTTGTAGAAACATCAATCTCAGCATCTCCAATATAAGATAAATGGCTTATTTTTACTTCTTTTTCTAATTTAGTATTTTTTAGTTCAACGAAATTACCAACCCTGGAGTCTTTTCCTACCTCAACATTATTTCTTAATCTTGCAAACGGTCCAATAATTGAATTTTCTTGTATAACTGATTGTTCTATTGAGCAAAATGATTCAATTTTTACATTATCTTCAATAATTACATTTTCACCAATAACAATATTAGAACCTATTTCTACTCCCTTACCAATCTTAGTATCATAAGAAAAAAATACAGTTTCGGGATCTAATATTGTAGTTCCATTTTCCATAAAATAATCTCTCATTCTATTTTGAAAAATCTTTTCCGCCCTACTCAAACCTTTTTTACTATCAACACCAATTGTTTCCTCATAGTTACATTTTAAATAAGCAGAAGAACCACCGGAATTGTTATTAATTTCAACTAAGTCAGATAAAATATATTCTTTTTTTACATTGTTATTATTCAAAAGGTCTAAATTTTCTTTTAATCTATCTGCTTTAATGATCATGATGCCTCCATTACAGAAGGTTATCTTTTTTTCTTCATCATTAGCGTCTAATGCTTCAACAATTTTTAATAATTTATTACCACTGGTTAAAAGTCTTCCGTATCGGCCCGGATCAGGGGCTTCAAAACCCAAAACTGTAATGTTGTTATCTCTATTAGAAACAGTCAATTTCTCTAAGGTAGTTGATGATAAAAGAGGAGTATCTCCAAATACAACAAGAACATTTTCAACGTTTGATAAATCAAGATTTTTTATACCTGATTTAACAGCATCTCCCGTTCCCAATTGCTGATCTTGGAAAGCAAAAGCTATTTTATTATTAACATTTTTTAAAAAAGAAAAATAATCTTCGCTTTCTTTATTAATCACTATAACTGACTCATCATAATTTGCGTCATCAATATTAGTTAAAATATGTTCAATAATAGTTTTCCCTGCAATCTTATGTAAAGGCTTGGGGATGTCTGAGTTCATTCTAGAACCCTTGCCAGCAGCAAGTATTATAGCTATATTTTTTTTACCCATAATAAAAGAGAGCCTATTTTTATTAAGTGCTTAATATCTAATGAATTGGCACTAATTTGAAATAAACTCTTGTTTCATTATGTAACTTAAGTATTTAACAATAATTTTTATATAAACAACTGAAATAAAATGTTTTTTTTTCCATTCAAAGATGATAATCCAACAAAACATAAGCCTTTTATTGCTTATTTGATTATTTTTTTATGCTGTTTAGTTTACTTGTTTCAGTTTAGTTTATCGTCAGCCGATGGTTATTCTTTAATAAAAATATTTGGAGCAACACCATATTTATTAACAAATCAATTATTTAATTACTGGTATTCAGCTCTAAGTTCAATGTTCCTTCATGGAAGTTTAATGCATTTAATAGGAAATCTAATTTATTTATGGATTTTTGGAGATAACATTGAAGATGAGTTTGGTAAATTCAATTTCATAATATTCTATATTTTATGCGGTATTGGGGCTGTAATCGCCCAAATATTACTTGATTCTCAAAGTAATATACCAATGATTGGCGCAAGTGGTGCAATAGCTGGTCTTCTTGGTTCTTATATTATTCTTTACCCTAAGGCAAAAATATTTGTTTTTGCTTGGATTGTAATATTTGTTAGAATTATTCAAGTTCCAGCTTTTATTGTTATTGGAATATGGATAAGTCTTCAGTTTATGAATGTCTTTGATCAGGGCTCTTCAGGAGTAGCCTATTCTGCCCATATAGGTGGATTTTTAACTGGTTTAATTTTGACACCCTTTTTTAAAAAAAATGATACAAAAATCTTTACAGAAACTATTAATAAATCTTATATTCCAGAAAATATTTCAAAAGAATTAGACAAGGATAGTATTCTTAGACATATTCCTTCAAAAAAGGAAAAAATAAAAAATAAGAGAAATCCGTGGGAATTATAAATGGAATACCTCGATACAAAATATTTTAGCTACGCAGATCCTGATGATCCTATTCATAGAAAAGCACTTATTAGGTCTATTGAGTTTTTTTCTGGTCAGCCATATCTTTACAATATTTATAAGGAATATCAAAAAAATCCAGATAGATGGATAAGTTTTTGGGATGGCTGTGTTGATTTATTAAAATTAAATGTTCAATTTGATGAAAAAAAAATCAAAAAAATTCCATCAGAAGGCCCATTAATGATTGTTGCAAACCACCCTTTTGGAGTTTTAGATGGTTTAGTAATTTGCTGGTTAACAAGTAAAATAAGATCTAATTTTAAAGTTCTTACGCACTCTCTTTTATTAAGGGCCCCAGAAACAAAAGATTATCTATTGCCAATTGATTTTAGCCAAAGCAAAGATGCAATGATTACAAATCTTGAGACAAGGAAAACTGCTAGAAATATTCTTGATAACGGAGGTACAATAGTTGTTTTCCCAGGAGGAACAGTATCAACTACTAAAAGATTTTATAATAAAACAGCTTTAGACCCAAGCTGGAGGAACTTTACCTCAAGATTGATTAAGAGATCTAAACCAACTATTCTACCTCTTCACTTTACTGGGCAAAATAGTTTTTTATTTCAAACTGCTAGTCATGTAAGTGAAACATTAAGGTCGTCTCTTTTGTTTCATGAGGTAAAAAGGAGAATAAATACTAACGTTCCTGTTATAATTGGAGACCCAATTAGTTATTCTGAAATTGATGAAAATTTATCCAATACAGAGTTATCTAATTATCTAAGAAATATTACCTATAAAATTAATCCAGTATGGCAGTCTAAAGAAGTTCCATTAGGAAAAGATTTTAAGGAATTTTAATTTATTCAATTAAATCTGGATAAGGATTTACTGTTCCAGACATATTTCCTGAGCCACCATCATTATATAGAACACCATAATGCCTCTCAGAAAAAAGCCATTCACCATCAATTTTTATATATTTATCTTGATAAACGCCAATATTAAACATTCCAGTTGGTTTTCCTTCATCATCTTTTTCTGCAAACTGAAGATGTTCAGTAATGTACCATCTACCTGTTGCTCTATCACCGTCAACCTCAACTGTTCCATTTTGTATTAATTGTCCAGCAAACGGAAAACCTGACATTGCTTGTACCCAAAGCGCAACTATTTCTTTTTTTCCTTTTACAGGAGGCATACTACTTAAATCCCATATCGAGTCTTCCGCCCAAGTAGATGACCAATCTTTTTCGTCACGTCGGCAAACAGCATCAGCATATTTTTCAACTAAATTTCTAATTTCTTCTTTATCACTCATTTTATCACCTATTACTTAAACTCTGCTCTTGCAACACCTGTTTCATCATATACAGGCTCTTCTTTTATAATTTTATATTTAGCTGAAAATGCATTTAATAAACCAACTTCGTTAAGTGTTGCACCCATATTTTTATACCAATCATCCTCAAAATGCTTTCTTAGAGACTCTTCAGTTTCCCATCTTTCCATAACCCAAATTCTTCCAGGTACATATGGGTCCAGTGTCCAACTGTAATCCTGACAACCTTCTTCTGTTAAGGCGCCTTCAATTAAAGGCTTACATCTCTCCATTAGACCATCAATCTTTTCAGGATCCACATCAAATGTTGCTGTAATAATTATATCTGTTGCCATTTTAACCTCCTAAATAAATAAACAAAAATATTAATACATTTGAACATCAAAAAATAAAGAGTTTATTTCAGTTTCGCATTAAATAAACTGTTTATATAGATATCATAACGAATCTGGTAATAATTCCAAATGTCTAATTTTTTAAAAAATTTATTAAAACCTGATTCTGGTCTTGCTAAATTTCTTTTAATTGCATTTGTACTATTTTTCTTTTCACTAGAGTTTCTTCCTTTTTTAAAACCTATTAAAGATTTTCTTAACGCAGATAATTTGTCAATTAGTATTGGGGAGTCAAAATTTTCTGCTTATTTAATTATTCAAGGAATCTTAATAATTGCCACACTATTATGGCTTACGGGAATTCTCTCAGATATTGCAGCAAAATTTGTCAAAAAAATTCCTGGTATAAATTCCAATAATAGGAACCTAATAACTAAAGCACTCCAAATTTTAATTTATTTTATAGCTTTCCAAGTTGGAATGAATTTTTTAGGAATCGATTTAACAGCTTTAGCTGTATTTAGTGGTGCTCTAGGTATCGGTATAGGTTTTGGTCTTCAGAAAATTACTTCAAATTTCATAAGTGGTATAATTATCTTATTTGAAAAAACTGTTCAAAATGATGATTTAATAGAATTAACTGATGGAACATTAGGTTTTATAAGAAATACTGGTTCAAGGGCTTCTCTAATTGAAACATTTGACGGTAAAGAAGTAATGGTTCCTAATGAAGATCTTATTACTAATAGAGTTATTAATTATACTCACAGTAATAAAAAAGCTAGAATAACTATTAATATTGGTGTTTCATATGACTGTGATATTAAAAAAGCACAAGAATTAATTCTAGAAGCTGCTAACGAACATCCTAAAACTGTCAAAAATCCAGCTGCATTATGTTTTTTACGAGAATTTGCTGATAGCTCGGTTAATTTTCTTTTATTATTTTGGATTAATGATGTTATTGACGGACGATATGGTCCACAAAGTGAAGTGTTATTTTCAATTTGGGATAAATTTAAAGATAATAATATTGAAATCCCATACCCACAAAGGGATGTTTACATTAAAGAAAGCCCTAAAAACTAATGCATATAAACATTAAAATAATTCTTTTATGCCTTTTGACTTTAATTCCTTTTCAATATTTAAAAGCTCAAATAGTTAATATGGAGTCAGCAAGAAAAGAGAGTCTTTTAGGCTCTCATTTTCAATTGAACCTTGGACTTAATGGATCAAGTGGAACTGTTGACAGAACCAATTACTCTCTTGCGACAAGATTAGATAATAATTCTGAAAAGTGGCAAAGGTTTCTTGTTTTATCTTACAAAAGAGAGGAAAAAGATAATTCTGTTACATCAAATAATACTTTTTTTCACTTAAGAGCTGTTAGAAAAGTTAACAATTTGGTTTCTTTAGAAGTATTTACTCAGTTAAGTGAGAAACCACTTCAAAAAATAAAGAGAAGAGAGCTTTTTGGAGCAGGTGTAAGGTTAAGCCCCTATAAATCTATCAGGTTAGGTTTAGGTTTTTTTGATGAAAACGAAGAAAGAATTTTATCTGAAACAAGAAAAACAATTCGTTTAAATAGCTACATAACAAATGACTTTAAAATTTCTGAAAGTACTATATTTGAATCAACATTATATTTACAGCCAGATATCGAAGACTTCTCTGAAATAAGATCATTTCTTGTTCTAGGCTTGAGGCTGAAAATAACTGATAGATTTTCATCAATCATAAGTTACGAAAATACTTATGATTCATCTCCTCCCCCAAATACCGATGAATCAAATTCGTCTTATGGAATAAAATTTAGTTTCAAGTATTAAAAATCATTAATTTTCAATATAGTAGAGAGCTAAATTAAAGTATTCAGAAATAAAATTCTTAAAATCAGGACTTATGTAGAAACTAGCAATAACACCAAGAATAAATCCAAATAAAAATTTAATCACTGATTTTTTCCTTTTTTCTATTATATATCTTTTTATTCTTAACAACTCTCTCGTAGGTTGCTAGCTTTTGCCTTATAACTCTTGGTTTTTTAGGAATTTTCTCTTTCATTATTAGTTTCCCATAAACCTGCTTCTTTAAGTTTTCTTTTTTTGTTATCAAAAAAATCTATTAAGGCTGGATTTAAAGTTACTGCTTTTTTATAAAAATTAACTGCCCTTTCAATATTACCTAAATATTCATATGCCATACCTTTATTAAAATATGCAGCCGATGTATCAATTAGATTATTTTCAAGTGACTCGTCATATTTTTCTATTGCACCTAAATAATTTTTAAGAATTAACAAGCTATTACCTTGATTTAGAAGAGTTTCAGCTCTAATTTTTTTATTTTTATAAGCGATTTGAAACTGTTCTAAAGCCTTTCTAGGTTCCAATTTATTATTATATATAATACCTAGATTTATTCTTGTAGCATCACTATTTTTCTTAGATATAGTCTTATCAGAAAGAACATTTAAGCAAGTATTTACTGCGGATTTAGTACTATAGCCAAACTTGGCGTTTTTATAACAAATAAATGCATCCGTGTTGCCTATAACAGTAACTGCAGCATTTGTGCAGCTAACGCTTAATATTAAAAAAGAAATAAAGATAAAAATTTTATTAAACATTATATTCCTAAAAATCAGCTGAAAAATCATCGGAAACATGACGCTCTGGCCAAAAGAACTCCAAATTCATATGTTTTATTTTCCACTCTTCATCTATTTTTATATATTGCTCGTCATATAATGCTAACCATAAAAAGTTACTAGAGCCAGGTTCAATATCAGATCCATCCATATTTTTAGTAATTCCATCTAAAAGATAAACCCTGCCCTTTGCAGTATCAGGTCCAGTAATTTTGATTAAATGATTAGTATTTACATGCATACTTACGAAAGGTGTATCTAAAGTATCTTTGAACGTTTCTTTATAGTTATTGTATATAACATCTTTGCCAACCCAATTGCCATAAGGACCAAAACCACAAATAGCATCATCGGCAAAAACATCCTTTAATTTATCAAGATCCCTAGCATCCATATGGTATGAATAACAGTGTCTTAATTCTTTTATTTTTTCAATATCAATTAAATTCCTCAAAGATTTAACTTCTTCTGCTGTAAAATTTTCATTACTCATTTTTTTCTCCCTTAGTGTACTGTTCGTATTTTACCCTACCTGTTGATGATATTTTTGTTGGAGGATGAATAAAATCATTATGAATATTTTGAACAGGAGGTAAAAAAGAAACAGATCCAAATGATGTTTCAATAACACATGGATTTTGAATTACAGATTTCCAATTATTATTTCTAATTTTCATAAAGTTATATTAAAATAATTTTCTTAATATTTCAAAGAATATCATTTTCTGTTACTTTTAAAAAATGACTACCGATAAAAATTTAAAAGAATATAAAAAATGGTATGAAACTGAACCATTTGAGGATTTTGTTGGACCCTTTTATTATAAGAAGGATAGTGAAGAAAAATATGTATCAGCCTTTGAGTGTAAAAAACATCATTTAAATGCGATGGGATCACTTCATGGAGGCATGATAATGTCTTTCATTGATTATACATTATTCGTAATTTGTCTTGAGTCTATTAAAGAGCAGTCATTTGTAACAGTTTCATGTTCAACAGAATTTCTAAACCCATCTATTAATGATCAAATTATTTTTGGAGACGGTGAAATAACTCAAGAAACAAAATCTATGATTTTTATTAAAGGTAGAATTTATAATAAAGATAAAAATTTATCTACTTTTAGTGGCATTCTTAAAAAAATTAAGTCTAACTAAAAATAAATATTGCAATACAAATAATCACAAAAAAAGAGATAATAAATCTAAATTTGAGATATTCTTTTAATACTATATTTTTTTTATAAATATAATAATCAACTAACAAAAGAACAAAAAAGTTTATAATTTGTAAATAAAGAAAATAATTTATTTTTAAAAATAGAATTCCAAAAAAACATAAAAGAGTAATAATATTACTTAAAAAAAATAAATTTATTCTTAAGTTTCTATTAGATAAAAAAAGACCCCAATGACTCCCAGAAATAAAACAAACTATAGATAAACTATAAATCGAAAAAATATAATCTAAATCTATAGATAGAAATTTCTCATATGATAAAAGATTTAAAACGGATAGTAAGATGAAAGGCAAACTTCCAAGAGAAATCAATATCTGTGGTAAATTTTTTTTATACATTAATATTTTTATTTCTTCTGCATCTTTCAGAACAATATATAACTTTATCCCAGGATGATTTCCATTTTTTTCGCCAGGTAAAATCTTTCTTGCAAACCTTGCATACTTTTGATGGTAAATTTTTTTTGTTCATTTCGTATTTAAGTAAATTTTATATTTTACTCATCTTTTTTCTTTCATTTGGATCTAAATATTTTTTTCTTAATCTTAGTTTGTTTGGTGTAACCTCTAATAACTCATCATCTTCAATGTAAGCCATCATTTGTTCTAAAGACATCTTTTGATGAGGAACAAGTATTACAGCTTCATCAGCACCTGAAGATCTTACATTTGAATGTTTTTTACCTTTTAAAACATTAATACCTAAGTCGTTATCTCTATTATGTTCACCTACTATCATTCCTTCATATACCTCTGTTTGAGGTCCTAAAAACATAATCCCTCTGTCTTGAAGATTAAATAAAGCATAGGCAACTGCTGGACCAGTCTCTGTAGAAATTAGTACCCCATTCCTTCTTCCATCAATATCGCCTTTATATGGGCCATAATCATAAAAAACTCTATTAATTACTCCTGTTCCTTTTGTTAAAGTTAAAAATTTATTTTGAAAACCTATTAAAGCTCTCGAAGGAGCATGAAAAATTATCCTGATTTTTCCCTCTCCAGATGACCTCATATCAATCATTTCACCTTTTCGTCTGTTCATATTATCAAGAACCGGACTAGAATACTCTTCGTCAACATCAATAGTAACTTCTTCGATAGGCTCTAACTTTTCATTTTGTTGGCCATTTTTAAATAAAACTTTTGGTCTTGAAACGGTCAGCTCAAAACCTTCCCTTCTCATGGTTTCAATTAAAACACCCAATTGAAGCTCTCCTCTACCACCAATTTCAAAAGACTCTTTACCGCCAGCCTCAGAAAAAGTAATGGCAACATTTGTTTCAGACTCTGCAATTAATCTCTCTTTTATTACTGTAGAGGTTACTTTTTTTCCATCTCTTCCAGCAAATGGAGAGTCGTTAACAGTTATAGTTACTGACATTGTTGGTGGATCAATAGGAGTTGATTTAAGCGGTTTTGTAACATTTATATTGCATATTGTGTCTGATACTGATGTCTTTGTTAAACCTGCAATACAAATTATATCTCCACAAAAAACTTTATCAACAGGGATCTTTTTTGTACCTTCAAATTTGAATAATTTTGTTAGACGTCCATTTTCAACTAAATCAGAATTTAAATTAATGGCCTTTACTTGGTCGTTTATTTTTGCACTTCCAGACATCACCTTACCTGTAAGACATCTCCCCAAGTAAGAGTCATAATCTAGTAATGTGGCAAGCATTGTAAAATCACTATTATTATCAATAGTTGGTTTAGGTACATGACTTATAATTAAATCCATTAATGGATCAAGATTTTCACTTTTTTTATCTAATTCACTAACACACCAACCAGCTCTTCCTGACGCATATAAAATAGGAAAATCAAGTTGATCGTCGCTTGCATCTAATGAGACAAAAAGGTCAAATACTTCATTTACAACCTCATCAGGTCTTTTATCTGATCGATCAATTTTATTGATAATAACAATAGGCTTTAAACCAATTTTTAATGCTTTACCTAAAACAAATTTTGTTTGAGGCATAGGGCCCTCAGCAGAGTCAACTAAGAGAATTACTCCATCTGCCATACCTAAAACTCTCTCAACTTCTCCACCAAAATCAGCATGCCCAGGTGTATCAATAATATTTATTCTTATATCATTCCAAGTAATTGAGGTTGGTTTAGCTAAAATTGTAATACCTCTCTCTTTCTCAAGGTCTCCAGAATCCATTAGTCTTTCATCAACCTGTTGATTATCTCTAAATAATCCACTTTGTTTCATCATTGAATCAATCAAAGTTGTTTTCCCATGGTCAACATGGGCAATTATAGCAATATTTCTAATTTCTTGATTCATGATATCCTGAATTGATTTTTGAGTGGTTTTTATACATTTTTTTAATAATAGATAGATCTTTACGCAAAATATCTCAGATACCACAACAAAATAATAAGTGTGATTACTGGAAACATAAATAGAGATAAAATTCTAAACATTGTTACTTAATCAAAGAAATCATATATTAATGCAAGTAAAATATTTCAAAGAATTAGAGGTTTTTATGAATAAAGAAGATTTGTCAGCTGATTCACCATGTATGGGTATATGTACTTTGCATAAAATAAATAATGAAACATTATGTTCAGGATGTAAAAGAAGACCAGATGAAATTAGAAATTGGGTTAAATTTACTGATAAAGAAAAAATAGAAATTAATAAAAATTTAAAAACAAGATAAATTCAGTAAATAAACGGAAGTGATGAACCACACTCAATACACAAATTTCTTTTTAAGTTTTTGATTGGGTTAGCATGGTTACATTTATAGCAAGGGATATGGCCATTCATTTCTTTTAATTTTTTATTTTTATTTCTATTCAAAGATTCCATTAGAAATTATAACCAACGTCTAACATTAGAACAATAATCTATATATTTATCCTTAAAAAGTCCTTTCATAGCCTCTTCTTCAGGGAATATTTGAAAAATTGTAATATAAAAAATAAATAATGGAATATAAATTATAATTCCAAAGAAAGAATTGAAATAAAAACATGATGCAAGAAGGATAAAAGCAAGACCAAGATACATTGGATTTCTGGTATATTGGAAAACCCCTGAAACAACTAGACTTGTTGACTCTTTTGGTTTCATAGGATTAACAGTTGTTTCTTGTTTTTTAAACTCTCTTGTTGCTAAAAAAGCTATTAAAATACCACTGATTAAGAATAATAATGATAAAGTATTCTGAAGATGAGGGTGTAAATAAAAGAAATTAAAATAATTTCTGGAAAAATAAATTAAAAGTATACCTACTATGGCGACAATTGGAGGGGGTATTTTAGTTTTCATATTAAACCTTTTGAATTATTAAGTTATTATTACCCATAGAAGATAACTGATTATTAACCATATAATAGATCCTAAAAATAATTTTAAGAAAAACATAAATCTATTCCCTAAAAATCTTGCGCAATAGGTCTTAATACTATTTCATTTGCAGCAACTTCAGGTTTTTGTTCCAAAGCATATAAAATTGCTTCGGCGATCCTTTCAGCAGGTTGCGCTAAATTTGCATATTTTGCTTCACTCGCTAAATAATTAAGCATTGATTCATCTTTAATTGAAGTCCCAAGTTCAGTCTCAAAAGCTCCAGGAAAAATACAAGTAATTTGCAACTTACCAGCACTTTCTATTCTTAAACCCTCAGAAATAGCTCCAACTGCAAATTTTGTTCCTGAATAAACAGAACTTCCAGGAATAAGCCTTTTACCAGCTACAGATGAAATATTTATTATCTTACCACTTCCTCTTTCCATCATATGATTATAAACTGCATCTATAGCGTATAAAACACCTTTGATATTAATATCAATCATATTATCCCATTCATCAGTTCTACCCTGATCAATAAACGATAAGGGCATTATACCTGCATTGTTTACAAGAGCATCTATTTGACCGAAGGTTTTTATTCCAAGACTAGTTAACTCATTAACTTCCTGTTTTTTAGTTACATCAGTAGCTTTAAAAATTGCATTACTATTTCCTAATGAATTACATAAATCAGATAATCTATCCTCTCTTCTTGCACCAAGAACGACTTTAGCGCCATGCTCAACACATTTCTTTGCCGTAACCATACCAAATCCAGAGCTTGCTCCAGTAATTAAAACAACTTTACCTTCAATTGAACTCATATTTACTCCCAAAATTATGTGTGGTGATCCCGAGAGGATTCGAACCTCTGACCTACGGATTAGAAATCCGTTGCTCTATCCAGCTGAGCTACGGGACCACATTATTTTTTAATTTAATTTTCTTATAATATAAATGATTTAATAGTCTAGCGAATAAGTTGAAATTTCAACTTCGTCTTCGGCCTTTGAATACTCAAGAAAAGTTTTAATATTTTTATTAGTGTATTTCTTATTGTTTCTAACATACTCTAAATAATCCTCTGATTTTCCTCTTTTTCCAACTAATGCAGAAATTAATTTTCCAACATTATCTGCAAAAATAACTGATCCATTTTTTAAAAGACCCCTTTTCTCTATTGCAATTAAATCTCTTTTATATAGATGTTTCCAGTGATCTAAGAAAATTAAATCAAACCTAAACCTTAATGTTCCAATAACCTTTTCTGATGGACCCTCAATAATAATTATTTTATTTTTTAATCCAGCATAATCAATTATCGCGGAGGCATTTTTTGCATATATTTTATTAACTTCAATAGAAATAACTTTTCCACTTTTGCCAATATTTTTGGCCATTAAAATTGCTGAGTAACCACAGAAGCATCCCAATTCAAGTATTAAAATATCTTTATCAAATTTTTTAATTTCTTTTGTAAGTAAGTAACCTTTCTCGTCACCTATGTTCATTAAAAATCTTTTTTTTCTTGCAAAATTATCCATGGCTTTCAATACACTATCTGGATTATTTTGCTCCGCATTTCTAAAAACATAGTCTTTAACAGCTTGAGAAATTTCATCTTTTTTTAATATCTTTTCTAAAAAATTTTCTAGAAAAGTTCTGATAATAAATTTTAAATTATTTGGTTTAAGGAATATTATTTTCATAGCGATTCATTTTATTTAAAAATTTACTTATAATAAAAAAGTAATTTTTATTACTCATAATTGTTACTCTCTTGTTAAATATATACCTCTAGAGTATTAAAGATTAATCATAATAATATTAATCAAATAAATAAAGAAAGAATGCCATGGAAGAAGAACTATCAGATTATTTAATAGACCAACAATTCTTACAATTTATTAAGGCAATGAAAATTTATTACTGGACTCAAGATCTATATGACCTTCATGTATTAAGAAAAAAATGTCCTGATGAATTAAAAATAAAGCTTAGATTAAATAAAACTACTAATAATATACTAGAAGAATATTATCGTTTTTTTGAGGACTCTATATCTACAAAATTAAAAAATAAAAACCCCAGAAGCTATCTTGAAACTGTTGATAGTTTAGTTCTCTTGTCTCAAAAACATGATAGAGTAATCGATGACTATGGAAAGGATAGCATCGAAGCTAATCAAATTTTAAATGAATATTTAGACTATAGATTAAAACTAAAACTTGATATTGAGGAAAGTAATTCAGATGAAGTAGATAATGAAAAAACTGAAGAAAGAATTAATTCATATCAACAACTTATGTGGTCATTTTTTGATAAAATTAAGATAATATATTTGGAACATCTTAATGAAGCATTAATAATGTGGAATGAGGATAAGGATCGATCAATTTTTATTGATTCTGATAAACCATCAAATAAAGAAATTAATTAATCTGCCTCCATGTATGAACAAGGCATTTCCAGGAACCATCCTCTTGTCTTTTGAGAACGTCAAAATACATACTATCAGAAACAGTATCTTGCAAAGCCCCATCCGATGGAACGCTTTTTGCATCACCTAGAAAGGTAATATAAACTATATAATTATATTCTACAGTAGCAATATCACCGTAAAATTTAATGTTTTTAGTTGTTTTTTGATCGATTTCATATGTAGCAACATCAAATACAGGACCAAGAAAAGCTCTATAGTTTTCTCTTCCTGTAATAACTGCTCCGCCTGGAGGAATTAGGACAATATTTTCATCTAATGAATCAACATAGCCTTGAATGTTGCTGGTCTCTACTGCGATATACCAATCATCATAAAGGTTATTGATCTTCATCTTATCGAGCTCTTGCTCGTGATGCATTCCAAATAATTCGGAAGGAATAAAAACTGAAAGCATTAAAAATAAAAATGAATATTTTTTTATAATAGAAAAATTGAACATAACTACCTCCGCTAAGACCATTTATACACATAATCATTAATACTGGAAATTTCTGGAGCTTCCATTTTTTTATCTGTTGAGCCAATGTATAAATAGCCAATAATAATATCACTTTTATCCATCCCAAACGATAAAGAAACTTCTTTATTAAAAGCTAGAAAACCAGTTCTCCATATTGCTGAATAACCTAAAGAATGGGAAGCAATGAGAATATTTTGAGCAGCTGCACCTGCAGATAAAATTTGTTCAATTTCTGGTACTATTTCATGTTCTTTGGTAGATGCTATAACAACAATAATTAATGGAGCTCTGTAAGGGGCATTTAAAATTTTATCTTTATTTGCTAGTGCCTTTTCAGGGTCTGTTTTTTTTATTGCTTCATATGCAGCCTCTGCTAACTTTCTTCTACCTTCACCAGAGACATTTAAAAATTTCCACGGTTTAAGACCTGCATGATCAGGTGCTCGAAGAGCTGACTTATATATTAACTCCAACTCATGATCATTTGGGGCCGGTTCCTCAAGTCTAGGTGCTGATTTTCTTGATAATATGGCTTCAATGGCATTCATAAGTTTTTTCAAAAAACCTCAATGAGTCCAAGGTGTTTTTTTATCATATAAAAAATTTTCAGAATATGACTTTGGCTTGATTCTTGATTTTTTTGTTTCTCTAATTGTATAATCAATTGAATTTTTTTTAGCAAAAGCAATAGCTAGTTCTTTAGAAGAAAATTTAATTTTGACCTGATTTTGTGTATCGCTTGATGAAGTCCAGTTCATAACAGGATCAATTGTTGTACTTGATGATCTAGGAAACTCTAATATCCAATTAGAATATTTTTTACTACCTGACTGTGTAACTGATTTAGATGGTTGATAAATTTTTGCCTTCATAAATTAATTCGATAGCCAGCTGCCATGCGCTCCAAAAGGTACTCTTTGAGGTAAAATGACCTCACATACAGGCTTTTTATCAAAATTTTCAACATCTACAATAATTAATTTTGATTTTTTAATATTATTATCAAAAACAATTGCCATAACCCAACCCTCTTCCTCACTAGAATCTTTCCTTTTAGGAACAAAAACTGGTTCACCTCCAAATACATTATTACCCAAATCATGGGAAATTCTTGTATTTTTTTCTAAATTAAATTTATACAAAAATTTTCCAAAAGTTAAAGTTTTTGCATTTTCATTGATTGCCATGGCATAACCATTTTTTGCTTTTAATCCAATCAATCGATCGTCAACTCTTGCAAAATCGCATGCTGCATCATCAACTTGCTCCTCTTTACAGGTTTTGTTATCTAGATTAATTGTCCACTTCCAAAGTTTTCCAGTTGTCTCTTTGCCCCCGTATATTTCATCCATTCCACCAACCATCGCTTTATTTTGCCGACATACGTGAAGAATTATCTTATTGTCTTCCTCATAAGCATTCATTGGATGAAATACAAAACAAGGATTAATATCTATCCACTTTATATCTTTATTGGAGCCATCTCTTGGCATCACTCCTAATCTAGCACCACATTCAGGTCTAAAACCAAATGGATCTGAACCCGCCAAAGCTTGATCCATATCAAAAACAAGTGGAAGATCCATAAAAATTACATAATTTCTTGTTATGTTCCAATCATGCATCATAACAGGTCTTGGAATATCTATTTCTTCAGATTGAATTAATTCTCCATCGGCAGATACTCTGTGATAAGTTAAGTAAGGTTTTTTCATCATTTGATATCCAAAGAATAACAATTCTTTTGTCTCAGGACATATCCTTGGATGAGCGGTCATAGGCCCATTAAGTTTCCCATTAAAATCATGTGATCCAACTGTTTCAAGATCATCATCAACAATCCAAGGAAAATGAGCTTCTTCTAAAGTTAAAATTTTATCAGCATGTTTAATAACATGGGTATTAGCTGGTGAAGCTTTTAAGTCAAAAGAGCTCTCCATCATTCCCATATCTTTCTCAAAATAGGGTGTTTTTACATATTTATTTTTATAGGACGCCTTGCCGTCTTCAATTTCAACGCTATGCAGCATCCCATTACCAAAAAACCAATGATCACTGTATCCAGAAACTGGATTCATTCCATTCCTAATATATTTTCCACTTATCTCTTTTGGAATATCTCCAATAACTTCAAGATCATGAGCTTCCACCTCCCTCTCAACAGGCGCCCAATTTCCTTTTAAATGCCAGGGTTTATCTTTATTCTTAACATTTTTATTATTTTTAGGTACTGATCTCATAAGTTTGTTTAAAATAGGCTTTGGTAATTTCAGAAGAAGTTTCGTCGCAGCAGTTTGAATATTCATTTTAACCTCTATTGTTTTTATTATTGTGATATTTACAATATAGATACATATTACATATAACATCTTAAAATAAAATTTGGGGGATTTAAATGAAAAGAATTTTATTTTTAATGGTAACAGCTTTCTTTGCAACAGGCTTAAGTGCTGAAATCATCAAAAAACCAATTATAACTCTTGAAGTTGCAAAACTAATGGCTGACTCTTGCCTTCAACTCGCAAAAGAAAATAATAAAAAAATTAATATTGCAATTTATGAGTCTCCTGGAGCCTTAAAGTATTATGCTTCTATGGACGGGACATATCCAGCATCAGAGGAGATATCTAGGCTCAAAGGTAAAACTACAGCTGGTCTTCCATATTCGACAGATACCTTAAGGGATATGGCATTTAATGGTGATAGCCCAAATCAAGGAATTTTAACTTTACCAACAGTTGTTCTGTTAAAAGGAGGTGTTCCAATAATATTAAAAAATGGTTACCATGTTGGTGGTGTAGGAGTTTCTGGAGCAAATGGTGGATTCGATAAAGAATGTGCTGAAACTGCAGTGGAAATAGCCGTAAACATAATGGTAGAGTGAAAATGTTAAAAAAATTATTTCTTTTTATAGCAATTATAATTTTTTTTAATGGAAGTATAAATGCAGAGACTTTAATTATAAATATAGAAAGTAAATATAATGATGGATATGCAATGCTTGGAGTTTATAATAAGAAAGATAATTTTGGAAAAGCAAAAGTTAACGAAAAACCTAATGCTGATATAGTTTTAATGGGTGCAGTTGTTAAAATTACTAACAAAAAAGCAACAGCTATCATCGATGTACCTTTTGGGGAATATGCAATTGCTGGTTTTCAGGATCTAGACGGTAATGGTGTTTTATCAGGAAATTTTCTTGGTATTCCTAAAGAGCCTGTAGGATTTTCAGGTGGTGCTAAAATAAGGTTTGGTCCTCCAAAATGGAATGATGCAGTATTTAAATTTAATGAAATAAATCAGGAAGTATTAATATATTTAGATAAAATATAGTAAATTCAGTTGTTTATTATTATTTATTAATGTGGAGTTTGTTTTGGAAAAAGTAAAATGTTTTTTTAATTTCAGAAGTCCATATGCTTATTTGGGTGTAAAAAAAGCAATTGAAGAAAGCATAGATATGGAATTTTTTCCACTTTGCTATATGCCTAAAGAAATAGTTGAGTTTTTTATTAATGCCTCAGGCAATGAATACAAAAGATCCTACCTCTATTTAGACTGTGACAGATTATTTAAAGAAATTGGCATTGATAATGTTACCGAAATCCTCTCAAAAGAGGCAAACTGGCCAAAAGTTCATGCTGCTTGGCTTTCTGCAAGTGACAATGGTCTTGGAAACGAGTTTATGATGGAAGCATTTTATCAAAGGTGGCATCAGAAAAATGATTTAGGTAAAACTGAGATAATTTCAGATATCTGTAAAAAAATTGGTTTTGATAGAGATAAGGCAATATCTGCTATGAATGATAATAGTTTTGATGATAGATTAAAGTCATATACTAAAGTTATGAGGAAATACAAAATTTTTGGTGTTCCGACATTTGTATATAAAGATGAAATTTTTTGGGGTCAGGATAGAATTTATGCCTTAAAAAACAAAATAAATGAATAAAGTCTATTAATTAAGTAAGCTTACTATTTCTTTCAAGTTTATAAGAGTCACCTACTTTAAATTTTTCATGCGCCCTCCTCCACCTTGAGAACTCACCTAAAATATGATTTGGATCACCATGAATTTCTGTAAAAACACCATTTACAGATCTTGTATCTATATATGCAGCATCAACACCATCAGCCCAAAGTCTACATGCTAAATTAAAGCCCATATTTAAAAATCTATCTAACTCTTCTTCAAAATCAGATACTAAGATACCAATGTGATGAAAGCCCTCCTCTCCTCTTGAAAACATATCTCTGTATATGGAAGGGGTTTCGTCATGCTGTTCAATGAATTGAATCATAGTGTCTCCAAGGTAACCAAATGCGTATGATACATCTGCTTCATCGGGAGTATTTCTATATTCAAATTTATCGGTTTTATGATGATGTGTGAAAACAAAAGGTCCAGCTCCATATAAATCACTCCATTTTTTTGCAGACTCATCAATACTATTAACTAAGTAAGCTTGTTGAAAAATTGGATTTTTTTCAATTATCATTCATTAACTCCTTATTAATCTACCGGGCAGCTCTCCTGTAGAAACACCGTCTTTATATGTAACTTTACCAGACACAATTGTATATTTATAACCATCAACTCTTTGTACAAGCCTTTTTCCCTCAGCTGGTAAGTCATAACGAATTTCAGGTGAATAAAGAGTTAAATTATCAAAATCGATAATATTTATATCTGCTTTCATTCCTTCTTTAATTAAACCTCTATCTTCAAGACCAATAGCTAGAGCATTATCTCTCGTATAGGATTTAATAATCCATGGTAAATCTAATTTTTTACCTCTAGTTCTATCTCTACCCCAAAAGGTTAGCATATGAGTTGTAAAACTAGCATCACATATAGTTGCGCAGTGTGCACCTCCATCGCCTAAACCCAATAATGTATGATCACTACTTATCATTTCTAAACTTGCTTCAAGAGAATGGTCTAGATAATTTCCTATTGGATAGTATAAAAGATTATTTCCATCTTCTTCTAACAAGATATCATAGATATAATCATTAATTTCCCTGTTAAGTTTTTTTGCTTTAGAGCCTAAACTAGTTTCTTTATGCGGTTCATAATCAGGAATTTTATCAAGAATATATATATTATCGATATTCCTAAGAATTGACTTTATTAAGCCATTACTTGAAAAGCCATGTTCGTTAAGTAATTTTTTTTTAAAATCTTCTCTTCTCATTATCGAGACTCTCTCCTCAAGAGTAAGATCCGCTATTTCAATATATGATGGGTGACCCGAAAAAGGGTTTAAAGTAAGATTTAAACCAAGCATAAGTCCAATAGGTCTTCCGCATGCCTGAGCTCTTACAGGAAGACCTCTGTTTGCAGCATCTTCAATCCAACCGAGTAAATCTTTATAATCATATTTAGTTCCATCTGTTTGTGCGAGAGTAATAGAAATTGGACATCCAGAAACTTCTACCATTTTTTCAAGCATTTTAAATTCCTCATACCCACCTAAAAAATCTGAAACTAATTGTAAAACTCCTTTTCCAGTTTTACCTATTTCTCTCGCTATTTGAATTAACTCATTTCCGGCAGCATCGAAGCTTGGAACTAATTCACCTTTTGATGTTTTATGAAAAACTGTTCTTGATGTTGTAAATCCTATTGCACCAGATTCTATAGCTTCTGCACTAAGTTCGGCCATTTTCATTATGTCTTCCTCAGTCGCAGGTTCTCTATCAGCACCTCTTTGCCCCATAACATAAAGCCGAAGAGCGCCATGGGGAATTTGAGCCCCAATATCCATATCAAACCCTTTATTATCAAGAATATTAAGATAATCTGAAAATGAATTCCAATTCCACTCTAAACCCTGTGTTAAAACTACATCAGGAATATCTTCAACACCTTCCATTAAACTTATAAGCCTTCCATGATCATGGTCATGGACTGGAGCAAATCCTACTCCGCAGTTTCCCATTAAAGCTGTTGTTACACCATGCCAAGAAGATGGAGATAAATAATTATCCCAAGTAGCTTGTCCGTCGTAATGAGTATGAATATCTACAAAACCTGGTGTAACAATAAGACCATTTGCGTCAATTTCTTTTTTCGCATTGATTGAAGAGCTAATTTTTCCAATTTTTTTTATTTTTCCATCATTTATTAAGATATCAGATAAAATTTCTGGACCACCTGATCCGTCAATAATTTTACCATTTCGAATAATTAAATCTGATATTTCTTCCATAAAAGAACCCCTTATTAAATTTAATAATTAGATTTAAATACAAGATCAAGTTTTTTTAATCATCAAAATGGTCAATTTCATATCTAATGGATAACTCAATAAGAAATCTCCACAAATATTCCATAGAATTTGGGTCTATACCTAATTTCTCAGATTGAGATCTAATGCCTGAAATCACTTCTTCAATTCGTTCATAATCTCTAATTTCATTAGAATTTTTCTTAATAATTGATGCCTCATGAATAAGATCAAACCTATCTTTAAATAGAGATAACAAAGATGAGTCAATTTTGTTAAGCTCAAGTCTTAAATCAGCCATATTATCATATTTCATTTTTATCTCCTAAAATGGTCGGAGCGGAGAGATTCGAACTCCCGACCCTCTGGTCCCAAACCAGATGCGCTACCAGGCTGCGCTACGCTCCGATACATTTTAAATATTATATAAACATTTAACGTTTTTTTGTAATTATTTTTTTTAGGGCTTCAGTTTTCCTCAATTTAAAAATTGATGTAACACTTAAAACATTTCGTGTCGATACTTTAAGAATTGTATCACAGTAAATATAATCCCCCCTTACACTTGAAACATTTCCATAGCCCTCAAGCCATTCGCCCTTTCTCGCGGCAGATAAAAATTGTGAATTAAATTTAATTGTCACACCAGCACGTTTAGTTTCGTAAAATACTGTATGGCCTAAAACACCGTCCGCAAATGCCATTAACATACCTCCATGTGCCATATTAGCTGCATTACAGTGTCTGTCTAAGATATAAGTTCCATGAATCCATTTATTATCAATATTTTTTATATAAAATGGGCCATTATGCTTTGTATATGGACCTCTTCTATCATTAACTTCAAAGCCTTTTGGAATAATTTTATTTTTTGACATTAATTCTCATTTAAAAATATAAATATATACGAGTTTATAATTTTTTCTTTCCTTATTAAACAGATAAATTGTATAAGACCATAAATTATTATTTATATAAACAAGGAGTCTCTCTAATGGAAATGAAAGGTGAAAAAATCATCAAAACTTCTAAACAAAAAGTATGGGAGGCTTTAAATGATCCCAACCAGCTTCTAAAAGCAATACCAGGTGCACAAAGTGTTGATAAAATTGATAATGAAAATCTTACTGCTACAGTAAAAACTAAAATAGGACCAATAAGTGCAAAATTTACTGGAAAAATAAAATTGTCAGATATCGATCCACCAAACAGTTATAAATTAACTGGAGAAGGTACAGGTGGTGCCGCAGGGTTTGCAAAGGGCCAGGCTGATGTTCAATTAGAAGATCATGAAGAAGGTACTAAATTATCATACGCTGTCAATGCAAGTGTTGGAGGTAAATTAGCTCAAATTGGACAAAGATTAATTGATACTGCTGCAAATAAACTTGCAGACGAATTTTTTGGAAAATTTAATGAAATTTTATCTGAAGAAAAGGAAACTAATATGGATAATAGTATAGAGTTTGAAAATAAGGGCTTATCATCATCAAAATGGATTAGTGGAGTGATAATTCTTGTAATATTAAGTATTGTTTTATGGTACTTTTTAGGTCAAATATAACAATATTATTTTTAAGAGGAAAAAATGTCTTTAGTGGAATTAAAAGTTAATGGAAAAAAAATATCAGAAGAAGTTGAAGAGCGTCAACTATTGGTTCATTTCTTAAGAGATGAACTAGATTTAACTGGAACGCATGTTGGATGTGATACTAGTCAATGTGGTGCCTGTGTAATTCACATTGATGGTAAGGCTGTTAAAAGTTGTTCAATGCTTACTTTACAAGCGAATAATACAGAAATAACCACTATTGAGGGTCTTGCAGACGGAGATAAACTTCACCCTGTTCAAGAAGCTTTCAGAGAAAATCATGGATTACAGTGTGGTTTTTGTACTCCTGGAATGATCATGGCTGCAGTTGATATTATAAATAGAAACTCTATTTTGGATGAAAAGATTGTTAGAGAAGAGCTGGAAGGTAACTTATGTAGATGTACTGGTTATCAAAATATAGTCAAATCTATATTAGCTGCTTCAGAAAGAATGTAGGAAAAAATGTATCAATTTAATTATAAAAAAGTAAAAACTGTTCAAGAAGCTGTAAATGAATTATCAATTAATCCTGAGTCTAAAATTCTAGCAGGTGGAATGACACTTATACCCACTATGAAACAAAGACTGGCCTCACCTGAGCAATTAATTGATATCAGGAATATTGAAGAGCTAAATTTTATTAAAGAAGAACCTAACCAAATAACTATTGGCTCAACAACTAATCATTACACTGTGGCTTCATCAAATCTTTTAAAAGAAAAACTTCCATCTCTATCAAAACTTGCTGAAGGAATTGGTGATCCTCATGTAAGGAATATGGGTACAATTGGAGGAGCAATATCTAATAATGACCCAACGGCTGATTACCCAGCTGCATGCCTAGGTTTAGGGGCAACAATTAGAACAAGTAAAAGAGAGTTAATTGCTGACGATTTTTTTGTTAGCCTATTTGAAACAGCTCTTGATGAGGATGAAATTGTTACGTCAGTCTCATTTCCTATAATAAAAAATTCATTTTATATGAAATTTCCTAATCCTGCTTCTAGATATGCTATGGCAGGAGTTTTTATATCTAAAAAAGAAAGTGAAGTTAGAGTAGCTGTAACAGGAGCAGGTGAAAGTGGAGTTTTTCGTTGGAAAGAAATGGAAGAAGCTCTGTCAAGTGACTGGTCTAAGTCAAGTGCAGAAAGTATAAAATTATCCCCCGAAGGAGTAATGTCAGATATTCATGGAAGTTCAGAATATAGAGCAAATTTAGCTAATATTATGGCTGTTAGGGCATTTGAAAATATTAAATGAGCAATGATCCAATTGAAAATGCACTTAAATGGTTGAATGATGGCCACAAAGTTGCAATAGCAACAGTCGTTAAAACATGGGGATCAGCTCCTAGGAAAGCTGGATCGCAACTAGCTATTAGGGACGATGGCTTAATGATTGGATCAGTATCAGGTGGGTGTGTAGAAGGTGACGTAGTTGAAAACGCTTTAGAAATAATAAATACACCCTCCGCAGTTAAACTCCTTCAGTATGGTATTACAAATGACACTGCCTGGGAGGTTGGACTTGCATGTGGTGGTGATATAAAGATCAGAATTGATACAATGTGAAGTAATGAATAAAGCCCTTCTTGAAAAGATTTTAGAATATAAAAAAAATAAATATTCGTTCTGTTTGGTTTCTCAAGTAGACTCTTCAGATACTGAAATAATAACTAATAAACAAATAGGAAGTCATAAATTTTCTCAATTAATAGAAAAAGCAATAAAAAAAGATAAATTAATCTTAGAGATGATTGAAGGGAAAGAATGGATTTTTAACCCATTTAACCCGCCTGCGAAACTTATAATAGTTGGGGCAGTTCATGTTGCACAATCACTTGCAAAAATTGCAGAAAATTTGGATTTTGAAGTTACTATTATTGATCCAAGAGAAGCTTTTGCCTCACAAGAAAGGTTCCCAAATAATAATGTTATTTGTGCTTGGCCAGAAGATGCTTTGAAAGAAATAAATCTAGACTCAAGAACTGCAGTTGTAACACTAACTCATGAACCAAGTTTAGATGATATTGCATTGAAAAATAGTTTAAATAGCGACTGTTTTTACATTGGCGCACTGGGAAGTAAAAAAACACACCAAAAAAGAATTGATAGGTTTATTAAAGATGGAATTGAAAAAAAATCATTAAAAAGAATAAATGGTCCTATAGGTCTACCAATAAATGCTCAAAATCCTAGTGAAATAGCAATTTCAATTATTGCAGAAATTATATCCTCCCTAAGGTATCAGAAGCATGTTATAGAAGAGTTAAGGGAAAATTGGAAAAATCGTTAAATAAAATTGAATGTTTTATTTTGGCAGCAGGCATGTCTAAGCGAATGGGCAAAGTAAACAAACTACTAAAGATAGTTAATAATAATACTGTTATAAATCATACACTTACTAATCATTCTGAAAGTAATCTTGATAATATAAACTTGATTGTAGGTTATGAAAAAAATCTAATATTGGAACATATATTTAAATCAAAAATTTCTATAATCGAAAATAAAGATTATGAAGATGGAATGCTCTCATCGATATTGGCAATTAATGAAAATATTGATCATAATACATCCGGTATTTTAATTTCTTTAGCAGACATGCCTTACGTCTCTTCTAGTGATATTAATAAATTAATAGAAGTGTTTAATGAAAATAATCAGAAAATAATATGCATTCCTGAATATATTGG
>CEOF01008303.1_pt1 | contig 26346 bp, 31 predicted proteins | sample 361311 | NCBI WGS metagenome assembly CEOF01 (sample SAMEA2619667, study PRJEB7988) | marine metagenome | biome: marine biome (ENVO:00000447); feature: surface water layer (ENVO:00002042); material: "saline water (ENVO:00002010), including plankton (ENVO:xxxxxxxx)" | depth 5 m
GGAAAAATTTCTTACCCTAAATATCACTTTTTTGATAAGCATATGATTAGATTTATTATGTGGATGTCTAAAGGTCCTACTAATCCCTCAAAAATTTATGAATTTACAGATTGGGATAAAGTTGAGTCCTTTGGAAATAAAGTTTTGAATAATTATCTTAAAACTTAAACTCATTTGCTTGCTGTTGGTATTAGCTTAATTAGTCATATAAAACTATCATTATAAATGTAAAAAATAAGGTCTTTGGGATCAAAGATTAATTGTAACGTCTTAATGAAAACTAAGAAATCACAAGATTTATTTGAAAAATCTAAACATCATATAGCTGGAGGCGTAAATTCTCCGGTTAGGGCTTTTAAAAGTGTAGGCGGAACGCCTATATTTTTTAAAAAATCTAGAGAATGTTACTTATATGATGAAGATGGAAATAAATATCTTGACTTTGTTGGCTCTTGGGGACCAATGGTTCTTGGTCATTCGAACAAAAACATAGTCAGTGCAATAAAAAATCAGGCAAGCAAAGGAATAAGTTTTGGCGCACCCACTAAAAATGAGTTAGAAATTGCAAAAATTATAAAATCATATTTGCCTAGTATTGAAAAACTGAGAATGGTTAACTCTGGAACAGAAGCAACAATGAGTTGTATAAGATTAGCTAGAGGCACAACTGGTAGAAAAAAAATAATTAAATTCATTGGTTGTTATCATGGGCATGTAGATTCATTGCTTGTAAAAGCTGGTTCAGGATTAGCAACTTTGGGAGTGCCTGATTCCCCTGGAATCCCTGAAGAATTATCACAACTAACAATATCGCTTCCATATAACGATATCTCATCCCTCAATAAAGTATTTCAAGAACATGCTAATGACATAGCAGCAGTAATAATTGAACCAATTGCTGGAAATATGGGTTTTATAGAGCCTGATTTAAATTTTCTTAAAGAATTAAGAAATTTATGCACCAAGAATAAAACGATTTTAATATTCGATGAAGTTATGACTGGTTTTAGAGTTGCAAGAGGTGGTGTGCAAGAATTATTAGGGATAACTCCAGATTTAACTGCGCTTGGTAAGATCGTTGGTGGAGGTTTGCCAGTAGGTGTTTACGGTGGCAAGGCTGAAATAATGAATAATATTTCTCCGGATGGACCGGTCTATCAGGCTGGCACTTTATCTGGAAATCCAATTGCTGTAAGTGCAGGAACAGCCTTGCTAAAGCAGCTAGGGAATAAAGAAATTTATACTTCTATGGAAGAGAATGCAAAAAAATTCTTAAATCCAATTAAAGAATATACAAACGAACTTAATATGCCTTTCTCATTTAATGTCAGAGGCGGAATGTTTGGTTTTTTCTTTTCAAATTCATTGCCAAAAAATTTCGATGATGTTCAGAAAACAGATATTGCATTATTTTCAAAATTTTTTAGAAAAATGCTCGAGAAAAGTATTTATTTACCACCTTCAGCTTATGAAAGTTGCTTTATATCAACTTTGCATGATGAAGATAAGATGTTAAAAGCTGCTAAACTTGCAAAAGAATCGCTTAAAGAAATAAAAGATGAAATTTGATATTTTAGGAGTTGGAAATGCGTTAGTAGATGAGACTTTTTATGTTGAAAAAAAATTTGTTGATTCTACAAATCTTTTTTTTAATCAATTTAAGTCAATTTCATATCAGGATCAGGAAGATATTCTATCTGGATTACCCTCAGATTCTGCACCTGATATTGTATGTGGAGGTTCAACAACAAATAGTCTTGCTGCAACTTCTAACTTTGGTTCCAATTGCGCGCATATCTGTCAATTAGCAAACGATGAAAGAGGCAAACTTTATGAAAATAATCTCAAAGAGAACGGCATTACATCAATTAATAATTTTTATCATGAAGAAGTACGTACTGGCAGATGCCTTGTATTCATAACTCCAAATAGTGAGAGAACTATGGGAACTTATCTTGGTGCTTCTGAAAAATTAATATTCAATGAAGACTTTATTGAAGTGGCAAATAACTCAAAAATTTTATTTTCTGAGGGCTATCAATTCACATCAGATGAAAATTTTCTAGCTTTCCTTAATATTCTTAAAAAAACAAAACACACAACTAAACTCGCATTAAGCCTTTCAGACCCAGGTGTAGTACAGGCCTTCAAAAATCGTTTTAAAGAAGTATTTAATGTAAGAAAAGTTGATTACCTATTTTGCAACAAAGAAGAAGCAATATCTCTAGTCGGAGATAATTTTGTAAAAGAACTTAGCTCAATTGCAGAAAATTTCGTTGTTACTAATGGGGCAAAAACCTCATTTTTAGTTGAAAATGGTTCTTATTCAGAAATAAAAGCAAAAAATGTAAAAGCTATTGATTCAAATGGAGCTGGAGACATATTTGCTGGAGCAGCTTTAAATAAAATTATTGAAGAAGAAAGTTTTTTAAATGCATGTGAATTTGGAAATTATGCATCATCCAAAATTGTTCAAGAAAAAAGCCCAAGACTTTCTATTGATCAGTACAAGAAATTAAAAGCTGATTATTGAAGTGACTCCTGATATTTATAACGACAAGAGATTTGGAATTAACCACGCATCTATCTCTAAAAATGCTTTAAATATAATATCAAAATTACATAAATCTGGGTTTGAAGCATACATAGTTGGTGGTGGTATCAGAGATATGATTAAAGGGCTTAAGCCTAAGGACTTCGACATAGTTACAAACTGTGAGCCAGAAAAAATTAGAAAGATTTTTAGAAACTCTAGAATAATTGGTAGAAGATTTAAGCTTGTACACATAGCTTTTGCTGATGAAATTATAGAAGCAACAACCTTCCGCTCAGGAGGTACAAATACAACAGAATCAATTGAAATAAACGAAAAGGGTAGGATAGTAAGGGATAACAATTGGGGTACACAAGAAGAGGATGTATGGAGAAGAGATTTAACTATAAATTCTATATATTATGATCCTTTTTCACATGAAATTATTGATTACACAAGGGGAATCAAAGATCTCAAAGATAAAAAGATAAAATTTATTGGTAATACAGGTGAGAGAATACTAGAAGATCCTGTAAGAATTCTAAGAGCATTAAGATTTGCTGCAAAATTAAACTTCACAATTGATCAAGAAATAGCTGAAAGTATTAAAGAACATAAAAATCAATTATTAGAAATGCCAACAGCAAGACTTTATGAAGAAGTGGTTAAAATGTTTATGACAGGTCATGCAGAGCAATCGTTTATACAGTTAAAAGCGTATGGAGTTTTTGATATATTATTTCCTCATTTTAAGGATGAAGATGGAATATTTGATAAGTTTTATGTTGAGGCATTTAGAGAAACTGACGAACGATTTAAGTTGAATAAGAAACTTAATGTTGGCTTTATCTTTGCAGTACTACTTTGGCCTAAAGTTTTTCTTGATTCTGGTATTAGCATACATATTAATTTTAAAAGATTTTATAGATCCATTGCTGAGGTTGTCAGAAGACAACAAATGATTACATCTATTCCAAAAAAATTCTCGAGTTTTATAAAAGATGTTTGGATGAATCAGGTCCGTTTTAATAGAGTTGGAAAGAAATCAATCAATTTTACAAAAAATCTAAGATTTCGAGCTGCTTATGATTTTTTGTTACTAAGAAATATTAATGAACAAAATTTAGAAGCATCAATCAAATGGTGGACAGAATTTAAAACAGCAAACTATGATAAGAAGATAAGGTTACTGAACACAAATAAGAAAAAAAATGCAAGAAAGCAAAATTCCTAACTATATTGCAATCGAAGGCCCTATAGGTGTTGGTAAAACTTCACTTTCAAGAAAGATTGCCATAGATTTTGGTCACGAACTTTGTCTAGAGGAATCGGATGAAAACCCTTTTTTAAAATCATTCTATAAAGATAAGCAGAATTATGCTTTTGCGTCTCAATTGTATTTTGTGATGCAAAGATCTCAGCAGATAGATATGTTCTTTTCAGATGATCTAATAAAAAGAAGGGTTGTTGCAGATTTTATGTTTCAAAAAGAAGATCTCTTTGCAGGCCTAAACCTAACATCAGATGAATTCAAAATTTTTAAGGAAGTTAAGTCAAAATTTTATGATTCTTACCCGAAACCAGACTTGCTAATATACTTACAAGCTACACCTGAGAGAGTTCTTGAAAGAGTTAATAAAAGAGCTAGATCATATGAAGATCATGTCGCTTTAGAATATCTTGAGAGGCTTTGTGAATCTTATACTGAATTTTTCTTTGATTACTCCGAGACTCCCCTATTGGTTCTAGATGTCAATGATGTAGATTTTGTTGAGAATAATGAAGATTATAAAAAAGTCGTAGATTGCCTTAAGAGAGAAATAAAAGGCAGAGAATTTGTAAATTTAACACCAAGCTTTTTTTAATGAAGATAGATATATCAAAGCTTTTGCAGACAGAATTGCTCGGAAAAAAAATTGGTGAATTTTTATCAAATTTTGATGGCTTGGCAATATTTTATCTAGATGGTAATTTGGGTGCAGGTAAAACAACATTAGTTAGAGAGATTTTAAAAGCAATGGGTTGGAAAAATGCTGTTAAGAGTCCAACATTTAGTATTTTGGAGGAATATCAGATAGCTAATAAAGACATTTTTCACTGCGATTTATATAGGCTCGATAATCAGAACGATTTTGATATGCTTGGAATTGAAATTACTGAAAACTCGAATGGAATTTTCTTCATTGAATGGCCTAATAAAGTTTCTAGATTCAATTTTGGTGAAGAGTTTTTTTTAAAATTATCTTTAACCAATCAAACGCGATATATAGAGTTTGAGACAAACAATAAAAAATTTTTAAACTGCATTGATGGGATCAATATCAACAACCCAATTTGATATTTCCTTTTTTGATTTTTCAGTATTTTTAGTAAATCTAGATAAAACTTCATGCATCTTTTGCTTTTTTGTACTTTGTATAATGCAAAACATTCTATGTTTAAACCCAATTTTTGTTACTGGACTATCGAATGGTCCATAAATCTCAATATCTTCTTCAGATAATTCTTTTTTAGCATCAACTAGAAACTTTCTTAATCTTGATTGATTAGCGTCTTCTGCTTTTAAATATATAAGATTTATGTAAGGTGCTAAATCAAGTTTTTTTCTGTCTGCTAGGAGCTCTTTAGCAATTTTTTGGTAACTTCCTGTTTGAATTAAGTTAAATAAAGGATGATCAGATACTTTTGTTTGCAAATATACGTTATTTTCTATTCCTGACCTCCCAGCCCTTCCTGCAACCTGTACAATTAATTGAGCAGTTTGTTCTTGCATATGAATATCTGCACCAAATAGACCAAAATCCATATTTAATACAATGACTAAGCTGATATTTTTAAAATCGTGTCCTTTAGCAAGTAACTGTGTACCCACAAATATTTTTGGCTTAGTATCTTCGAGGCTGGTAGTGCTTTCTTCTCTTTTGGCTTTTCCAGATACGGTATCCTTATCGATTCTCACTACATTTGCCTGAGGAAGTTCCCTCTTAAGTACCTGCTCAACTTGCTGTGTTCCTAATCCTCTATCCGTAAAATCATTACTTCCACAATCTGGACAAGATCTAGGGATTCCCCAAACACTTTCGCATCTATGACATTTAAGTCTTTGTACATTTTGGTGTAGAACTAAGGTTGCATCACAACAATTACCTTTTGCAATCCAACCACATGAATTACACATAAAAATTGGTGCATAGCCCCTTCTATTTAAAAGGATTAGTGTTTGATGACCAGCTTTTTCATTTTCAGCAATCTTTTTGAGCAATTCATTTGATATGCCCCCGGTTGTTTTATTTTTTGACACTTGATGTATAGATATTTTTGGTAATGGAATATCCGATATTCTTCTATCTAATGCACAAGTGTCAATTTCTCCATTGTCTGCTCTATTTATATTCATTAGTGATGGAGTAGCAGATGCATATACAATCCTTGCTTTTGAACTATAAAGTATTTTGGATATCTCTTTGGCATCATATCTAAAACCATCTTGTTGTTTATATGATTGATCATGTTCTTCATCAAAAATAATTGCTCCGAGGTTTTCGATTGGTAAAAAGATTGAAGACCTTGTTCCAATTATAATTTTTGGTTTCTTATCTTTAGCAGCAAGCCATACTTTTATCCTTTGAATAGCCGTTAGGCCTGAATGGTTTAGAAAAACCTTGTTTCCAAAAGTTTTCTGAAAATTATTAAAGATTTGAGGAGTCAAGAAAATTTCGGGAACCATTACCAATGCGCTCTTTCCTCCATTTATAAGTTCCTTGATAAAATGTTTATAAATTTCTGTTTTTCCAGAAGATGTGATGCCAGAAAGCAATATTTCTCCTGTGCCCTTTGCTTCAATAGAATCTAGAGCCTTTCTTTGATCTTTTGTTAAGTTATGTAAGTTATTTGAAATACTATGAGACTTAGTTTTAGTTATATATTTTTCGAGGATGGTTTGATGTTTGGCTTTTCTTAAAAAAGTTGGAATAAAAGATTCAAAAACAATTCCAATTGGATGCATGTAATAATCAGAAATATAGATTATTTGTTTTAATATTTGTCTATCAAATAATGGTATTTCGTCTAGTACTTCAACAATTTCTTTCAATTTATAGCTGTCATTAAAATGATCCGATTGGTTAATAACAATCCCTACAAGCTTTCTTCTACCAAACTCAACTAAAACTCTTTTACCGACTAAATCACGTTTAAATTGATTTTTATAAGTAAATGTTTGGCGTAATGGAGATGGAATTGCTATTTGAACAAAATTCATGAATTTATTGTAATAGATTATTAATTTGATATTATTCGAATTCAAATTATTTGTTATGAAAAAAAATATACATCCAGAAACTCGTGAAGTACTATTCCACGACACCAGTGTGGATCAATATTTTCTTATTCGCTCAACCTTAAAAACTACACAAACAAAAAAATGGGAAGATGGTAAAACATATCCTTATTGTGTTGTTGACACATCATCAGCATCTCATCCGTTCTATACAGGACAACAAAAGATACTTGATTCGGGTGGAAGAGTTCAGAGATTTGAGAAAAAATTTGGAAAGAAGTCGGGCTAACTTCCAGTACTGCCAAAACCTTTGACACCTCTATCAGTCTCAGCAAATTCATCAACTTTATCCAATTCAACTTGTGCAACTTTAATAATTATCAATTGGGCTACCCTATCGCCTGGCTCAATTAAAATATCTTTATCTGACCTGTTCCAGAGAGAAATGCTAAGAGGTCCCTGATAGTCAGAATCTATAAGGCCCATTAAATTTCCGCATACTAGACCTTTTTTTGCACCTAGTCCTGATCTTGGTATTACCATTCCAGCAAATTCTGGATCTTCTATGAATATTGAAATACCTGAAGAGATTATTGTTGACTCATTTGGTGATAAAACCACTTGAGTATCGATACATGCAATTAAATCTAATCCAGCTGAACCTGAAGTCTGATATTTAGGTATTTGAAAATCTTTACCTATCCTTGAGTCAAGAATTTTAAATTTCAATTTCATAAGTGAAGGATTAATTATTGCATAAAATGAATTACTATTTTATTATCATCCGTTCTTATGAGTAAGGTATGTCAAGTAACAGGTAAAAAGGCGATGGTTGGCAATCATGTCTCCCATGCAAAAAACCGTGTAAAACGTTTGTTTAAACCAAATCTTCACAAACATAAATTCTGGGTAGAATCAGAGAACAAATTTGTGACCCTAACTTTATCTACTAAAGGAATGAGAATTATTGATAAGAAAGGTATTGATACAGTTCTCAAAGATATGAGATCAAGAGGCATAAAAGTTTAATTTTGCTTTTACTTGCTTCAGCATCTCAAAGACGTACAGAATTACTCGATTTAATTGGTATAAATCATAAGGTTATTGACCAAAACTTTGACGAAGATTCCGTAGTCGAAAAGGATCCTATATTATGCTCAAAACTGATTGTAGAGGGTAAAAATAAAAGTGCTAGAGCGTTACTACTAGAGAGCAGTGATAAAAATTTCCCAGTATTAACTGCAGATACATTAGTATTTACACCTTCTAAAAATATAGTCGGAAAACCTGAAAATCATGAGCATTCAAGAGAACTTCTTAGAGAATTCTCAGGTACTACCCATAGTGTTTTTTCAACAATAATGGTTAGCACAACTGAACAATCCATCTTAAAAACATGCGAAACAAAAGTTTCTTTTAAAAATATGACTGACCAAGAGATAGAAGAGTATGTTTTGTCGGAAGAGGGAGTAGGTAAGGCCGGCGCTTACGGTATTCATGGGCCAGCAGGAAAATATGTCACAAACATCGAAGGTAGTTATACGAACGTTGTAGGTTTACCAGTTCATGAGACATATGAAATTTTAAAAGAACTAGATCTTCTTTAATTTTTGTTCGCGTAATCTACAATCTTTTCTTTCAGATCTGGGATTTTATTCAAAAATTTCATGCCCGAGTTTAGTATTTTTTCCGATAGCCCATCAGCATTTCCAAAAGCTCCAAAAATACTCTGAATTATCCATGTCATTTGAATATTTTTACTATTTCTTTTTTTATTGTATTCACTAAGTGCATGCATATCTCCAGAGATGATTTGATCAAGACTATTATTCAGCTGCATGATATCGCCAATACCTAAATTTAAGCCTTGGCCTGCCATAGGATGAAAAGTATTTGCAGCATCTCCACATAATACAGTTTTTCCTATATATAAATTCTTTGCTCTTGAGTGTTTCAGTTCAAAACCATTGCCAAGCTCTAATTCATTAGAATTTAATCCTAATGCAAACTTATCATTTACTTCTTTAAGATCTTCACTGACATTCCCCGTTGAATTGGAACAGAATATTATTGAATAGTGTTCTTCTTTATCATTTAAAGGTAGCAATGCTAAAGTTCCTGAATTTAAGAAATACTGTTTTGCTACATTATTATGTTTTGCTTTTACACAGGTCACGTAAGCTTTTTGCCCGTAGAACCAGTCTTCACTTTCAAAATCTAATAATTGTCGTACCTTCGAATTCATTCCATCGGTAGCGAACAAGAATTCAGCCTCAATCTTATTTTTATTTGTTTGCACTATTGGATTATCAGGATTCTTTAAATCTATTATTTCTTCATCCCATTTAATATTCTTTTGAACATTTTTAATTAGCTTTTCATGTAAATCGTAAAGCAAACAAATTGAGGTAACTTTATCATTATCATTTTTATTAAGAGTCATTGTTAAATCATGATCTTGATATAGTTCCATTCTGCTGACAGGCGTGGCCCATCTATTTATGTCTATTTTTTTATCAAGTGAGTTGAGAAATAGAACCGTGTCTTTTGTTAAAGCTACTGTTCTATAAGGAATTTTTTTCAGTTCTTTGTTTTTTTCAAGAATAGTGAAAGGTATGTCTCTTTTTTTTAATATCATGCCTAAGAGGCATCCTATTACTCCAGCACCTATAATAACAATTGGTTTTGACATTATGACTTCATTAAGTTTTCAATTTCGTCAGTTTCAACAGGCACCTTTGAGGTAAGATTTTCGAACCCATCATCAGTAATTAAAATATCATTTTCAATTCTAATTCCAATACCTTTCCATTTATCATCGACATCTGCATTATCATTAACATAGATTCCTGGTTCTATAGTCATTACCATGCCTTTCTTAAAATTAATTTCTTTACCATCCAGGGTATATGGACAATCATCATGAACATCTAATCCCATCCAGTGACCAATTTTATGGTAATAAAATTCCTTGAAAGCTTTCTTTTCAAGAATCTCATCTAAACTTCCTTTTAGGAACCCAATGTCAAGTAAACCTTGAGATAAAACTTTTTCTGACGTTTTTTGTGGGTTAGTACATGGTTCACCAATTTTTGCAGCCTCACATGCTGCATTATGAGCTGCTAAAACAATGTCATAAACTGCTTTTTGCTCAGCAGAAAATTTTCCATTGATTGGAAATGTTCTAGTTATATCAGAAGCATACATGCCATATTCGCAACCTGCATCAACTAAAACTAATTCACCGTCATGAATATTTTGATTGTTCTGGATGTAGTGCAATACACATGCTCTAGATCCACCAGCGACAATTGGTGTGTAAGAAGCTTCTCGAGAACCATTAATTTTGAATTCATTCAGATACATGCATTCAAGATCATATTCAGACATACCAACGCTAACATTTTGCATTACATTTTTATGTGATATTGCGGCTATTTCACAAGATTTTTTTATTAAGCTAATTTCTTCGTCGTCTTTAACTAATCTCATGCTACCTAAAATATTCGAAAAGTTTTTTAAATCTATGTTGCCTTGGTGCCTTTCCATTGAATTAGCTGAATTGATCCAATTAGTTATCTTTGAATCAAAATCTATATTCTTGCCAACTAAGGCATATAAAGTCTGATTGCCCCTAATTAATTCTGGTAAAACATCATTAATTTTATTGATGTCAAAAGCTTCATCAAAACCAAAAAAATCTTTTGCCGCCTCTGGGCCCCACATAAAACCATCCCATTTTTCTAAATCAGGATTCTTTTCTCTACAAAATAAGGCTGAGCGACCATCGCTGTGCAATAGCATGACAGAATCAGATTCTTGGAAGCCCGTTAAGTAATAGAAGTTACTGTCTTGTCTAAAAGGAAATGTAGTATCATTATTTCTTGATACTAGTTTTGCCGAACTAATCACAAGAACGGAATTTTTTTCCATTCTTTTTATGGCTTCAGCTCTTCTAGCTTTAAAAGTATTTAAGTTTAAATCTGACATAGACGCATATTATGCACGAAAAAATAAAAAAATTATCAGCCTTAGTAGATAAACTTATAGAACAAAATTTCAAATTAAAAACAGAATCAAAGTCTATGCGTAATAAAATTGAAGAGTTACGAATAAAGATAGAGAATCTTGAAAGAGAAAATCAATCTTTAGTCATAAAATCTTCAGAGAATAATAGTGAATAATCAGTTTTCAGGAACTAAAGAGGTTGCAGAAAACCTTGCCTTTAATCTTGCAGCTTTGAATAGTTACATACAGAAAGTAGGAATAGACATTCCTATGATATCAGAATGTAAACAATTCAAAGGAGGACAGTCGAATCCAACATATTTATTGAGTGGAGATAATAAAAATTATGTGCTTAGACGCAAACCGCCTGGAAAGCTCCTTAAAAGTGCGCATGCCGTTGATAGAGAGTACAGAGTAATTACAGCATTAGAAAATACTCCTGTTCCAACACCAAAGACTTATCATCTCTGTGAAGATCCAGAAATTATTGGAACAGCTTTTTACATAATGGAATACTGTGACGGCGTAATTTATTGGGATCCTGTAGCTTCAGAAGTAAATACTGAAAGACGAAAAGGAATCTTCGATCAATTAAATTTTGGAATAAGCGCTCTTCACTCACAAGATTATAAAAAACTAGGTTTAGAGAATTTTGGTAAAGATGGTAACTACATAGAAAGACAGATTTCTCGATGGTCAAAACAATATTTTGATTCAGAAACTGAAGCTCTTGATTCGATGCACAAATTAATTGATTGGCTTCCTCATAAAACACCCAAACAAAAGTATACGACTATAGTTCACGGAGACTATCGATTAGATAATGTTGTCATGACAAGTGATGATAAAAATATGGCGATGCTTGATTGGGAGCTTTCAACTATAGGAGATCCTCTCGCAGATTTTGGTTATCACTGTTTGCTTTGGCATATTGGCAATATTGATGATGACGCTGCCAAAAACCTGGGGATACATACTGAAAAAGAGTATTTAGAACTCTATTTGAAAAGAACTAAAATGGAATTAGAGAGAGAATGGGATTTTTATATTATTTTTTCACTTTTCAAAGTAGCAGGCATATGCCAAGGCATCTTAGGTAGAGTAAGAGATGGAACGGCAGCAAGTGACTTTGCTATACAAATGGGTAAACGTGCCAAAATGTTTGCAGATCTAGGGTGGGAGAAGGCAAAAAAAATATCATGAGTAATATTGATGCATTGTTAAGTGAAATGTGGAGAGATTACATTTCATATACTCCCTCAGCTGAAAAAATATCCAAGCTTTTTGGTGAACATGTAACAAATGATCATATTGCTTTTAGAACATTAAATTTGGACCAGTGCAACATATTCAAACAAGCCAATTATCTACAACAGTTTGGTTATACAATTTCAGGAGATTATCATTTTGAGCAAAAGAAATTAAATGCTGTTCATTTAGAAAATGTGGAAGAAAGACTACCTAAAATTTTTCTATCTGAACTCATTCTTGAAGAATTTTCCTCGGAGTTAAAAGAATTTTTTGTGAATATTTTTAGTAAAATTCACCTTTCTGAAAAAGAATTATTCATGGGAGGTAGGTTTTGGGAAATAGATTATGATATTTACACAAAACTTGCTCAAGAAAGTGAATATGCCTCATGGTTATATGTATGGGGCTTTTGTCCAAATCATTTTACTGTATCTATAAACCACTTAACTAAATACCAAGACATTGAGGCTGTTAATGCAATGATTAAGGCAAATGGCTTCACTCTGAACAGTTCAGGAGGAGAAATCAAAGGCACAAAGCAAGAAATGTTAGAACAATCTTCGATCATGGCAGATAAAATAAAAGTAAGATTTGGAGCGATTGATGAAATTGTGCCGAGTTGCTATTACGAATTTGCTAAACGTTATTCAGATAACTCTGGAAAAATATATCAAGGCTTTGTGACTACTTCTGCAGATAAGATTTTTGAGAGTACTAATAAATAATTCTTTTAGTTAAGTATTTCTGCCAGAGGTTTTTGAATAAAATCGTATTTATTTATATCAGGATCTGGTAATTGATAACCATCAATAATTCCTTCAAAATCGTTCCAGATAATAATATCTAAATCGAGGGTACGAGGCGTAAACTTATTATTAGGATCTCTTTCTCTACCACAAGAGGTTTCTATGTCCTTAAGCAAATTACGTGTATCTTTAAAATTCAAGCTAGTAGTGCATCGTAAGGCTAAATTTAAAAAATCGTCGCTATCCATGCCTACAGCTTGTGAAATGTGTTCATTGCTAACTGCTTCTAATATGATTTTATTTGTTTCTTTAATAAGATTCAGACCTTTTTTGATATTTTCTTGAGGTTCAATATTTGAACCAACAAGAACATAAAACTTATTCATAGTCTTCTGAGGTACGTTCAATAATGACCCCAACATCCTGGGAAAATCGTAATGCACCTGGCTTTGAGACTCTAAGTTTAATCCAATTTACATCAAAATCTTTTATAACCATTTCAGCAATTTTCTCTGCAAAGGTTTCAACGAGTTCAAATTTGTGTTCTTCAATGAACGAGATAATTTTTTTTGTAATTGTCTTGTAATCGGTGGTGGCTTCTATCTTATCTTCTTTTGAGGCTGAGAAATTATCGTGATCAATTTCATAGGAAAGACTAATTTCCTGTTTAATCTTTTTCTCCCAATCAAAGATACCTATTGTTCCTTTGAGACGAAGATCTTCAACATAAATTCGATCTTTTTTAATCATACAATTCTCCTAGAGGCCATCTGGGTCTGGCATACTTTGTTGGATACTTCCTAAGATTATATTTCTTTCTTATATATCCTGCATAGGCAATCATTGCAGCATTATCTGTACAAAACTCCATTTTTGGATAACTCATTTTTAGATCCAATGTTCTGGCCATTTCAGTAAGCCTTTTTCTGAGTAGACTATTTGCTGCAACACCTCCAGAACAGATCAGTTTTTTTATGCCTGTTTGTTCTATAGCATATGCTAGTTTTTTTGTAAGAACATCTACAACAGCTTCTTGAAAAGATGCAGCTACATCAGGATAATCTTTCTCTTCAAGCTCATCTAACGCATATAAAACTGCTGTCTTTAAACCGCTAAAACTAAAATTTAAGTTTTTTTCTTTCATCAATGCTCGTGGAAAATTAAATCTATTTGGATTTCCTTTTTCAGCTAGTTTTGAAACTTTTGGACCTCCAGGATATTCTAAATTTAATAACTTGCCTACTTTGTCAAAAGCTTCACCACACGCGTCATCAATTGTCTCACCAAGTATTTGGTAATTTCCATACTCTAAACATTTTATTATTTGTGTGTGTCCGCCAGAAACGAGCAGACATAGATATGGTGTTTCTAAATTATTATCTTCCAAACCAGGTGCAAGAATGTGACCTTCAAGATGATTTATTGGGAGTAGTTCAATATCTAAAACATTTGCAATAGTTTTTGCAACAGTCTCACCAACCATTAAAGATCCTATAAGACCAGGTCCTGCCGTAAATGCTATCAAAGATATATCTTCAAGTTTTTTATCAGATTTTTTGAGTAAGTTTTTTAAGATATTAATTATCTTCACACTGTGGTCTCTGGCTGCTATTTCAGGGATAACACCTCCATATTCTGTGAATAGTTCTACTTGAGAATTTACCATATGAGCAACGAGGCCTTCCTCCTGAGAATAGAGAGCTAAACCTGTTTCATCACAAGAACTTTCAATACCTAAAATTAACATTGTTGATTCTTTTAAATTTATCCTTAAAATACACACTACATTATGCCAAGTATAAAAATTAAAGAAACTGAATCTTTTGATGTAGGTTTGCGAAAATTTAGAAGAGCTTGTGAAAGAGCAGGCGTTGTTACTGAAGTTCGTAAAAGAGAGTTTTTTGAGAAGCCTACGGAAGAAAGAAAGAGAAAAGCTGCTGCTGCAGTAAAAAGAAATTATAAAAGAGTTATGAAAGACTCTTTCTCTAAACTTAAATAAGTTGTCTACCTTAAAAGATCAAATATATTCTGAGCTGAAACAAGCGATGCTTAATAAAGACGTCTTTGAAAGAGATACATTGAGATTAGTAACGTCAGAAATCAAAAGATTTGAGGTAGATAATAGGCAAGAACCTACAGACGATGACGTTATTGCGATTCTAAAAAGGATGGCAAAACAAAGAAAAGATTCTATTCAACAATATAAAGATGGTGGAAGGCCTGATTTAGAGGAAATTGAACAGAAAGAACTTGATTTGTTATCGACATATTTGCCACAAGCTTTGAGCGGTGACGCATTAAAAACTGCTATAAGTGCGATAATTTCTGAAAATGGTTTTAGTGGTATGCAAGATATGGGTAATGTAATGAAGGAGCTCAAAACTAAACATTCCAACGCAGAGATGTCGGAGGCGAGTTCTTTGGTAAAAACTTTACTCTCTTGATCTATAAGAATTAGGCAGTTCTTTTTCCTTCAAATATCTTTCAGTAAGCTCTTCGTACCTATTAGACAAATCTTGGTCTATTCCGTCTACAAGAAGATTATCAACATTAGTCATCAGCTCTAGCGGGTCATCGTCCCAAATCACAAGATCTGCATCAAAGCCTGGTGCTAATGACCCTACCCCAACTAAACCAAAGATATCTGCTGGATTAGAAGTTATTGATTTCATTGCAGTAATGTAATCGAGGCCCATTGCTACAGAATTACCTGCTGACTGAGTAGCTAGGTATGCATTATGAGAGCCAGCTCCTTGTGAGTAATAAAATGCCATTTTTACACCTGCTTGATCCAGTCTAATAACGTTTTCATAAGTAGAATTTAATGAATCGAATGTTCTTGGCACATTATCTAGAGGGTCTAATATAACTGGTACATCTGCTTTAGCTATTTCATCTGCAACCATATGAGCTTCGGCAGCGCCCCATAACACAAGATCAATCTGCTGACTTTCAGAAAACTTTAAAATATTTAGAATATCAGTAGCTCTGCTTACCTCTACAACTAGTGGTATTTCACCATTCAAGACTTTTAATAATGCTTTGAAATCTCTGCTTGTAAATTTGTAATCATTAGCTGTTCCAATCATGAATTGGGTCATATCAGCATAGTTATCATCTTTATTTGCACGTACGTAATTAAAAAGGTCTTCCATGAACAATAAGTTTGCTGCTCTTGAATCGTTGTAAGATTGACCAAAACTTGTAACCAGACCGAGTGGTCCCTGTTTCTTTTGCTTATAACCTTCATTGATCTTTGTATATGTTAATAGGCCTGAAAAATAACCTGATGCTTGTGGTACATGCACAGTGGAAGACACTCCTTTTGCTCTATTGAGTCTTACGGCTTGTGAGAAAGGATTATATGCTTTGCTGGGATCAAAACCAGCATTATAGATATTTGATGAAGTATCATTTGTTTCAGGCAATGATTCTAATTCTAATAAGCCCAAAGATGAAAATACTATTAAGCCTGGTGTAACGAATTTGCCGTTTGCATCAATGATATTTTCCGCTCCTACATCTCCAATATTATCTTCAATAAGAATAATTAATCCTTCATCTACTAAAATATCTTTCTTTGCAAAACTACCATCGGGTAAAAAAGTCATTCCTCCTTTTATAAGATACATATCACCAGAATCAGAAAAAATTAAAAATGGCAAGAACATTAGAATTCTTAAAAATTTCACTATCTAACCTCCCACTCTTTTATTCCAAGATCAAAGTCCGTGTGAGGCATAAAGTTTGTTGCTTTATCAAACGCAAGAGCTCCGTCTATATATACTTGATCTGCTTTTGTATAAACACTAAAAGGATTTCCGCTCCAAATTACTAAATCTGCATCCTTTCCCGCATCTAAAGTTCCAGTTTGATCAAGTATGCCTAGCGATTTTGCTGGGTTTTTTGTGATCCAGGTCATAGCCCTTCCTTCTGAAATCTCAAAACCTGCTCGTCTACCAGCAGCAAGAGCTTTTGCAGCTTCTTGATTGAGTCGTTGAATACCACTTTCATCATCTGAATGAACTATTGCACAACCAGTGCCGCCTCTTGCTTGATCCACTATAGCTATATTTGCAATAGTCATATCATATGCCTCATGTTTAAAGCCCCACCAGTCTGCCCAAAGGGCTGCACATATCCCTTCGTCAGCAAGAAGATCTGCTATCTTATAAGCTTCTACTCCATGATGAAAAGTGGAAATTTTATAACCAAACTCTTCGCCAATATTTATCATTGTTGCCATCTCATCTGCTCTATAGCAATGGTTGTGAACTAATATTTCTCCATCAAGAACGCCAGCTAAAGTTTCATTTCTGATATCCCTATGTGTGGCATCACGCTCAAGTTGTTCTTTGTAATTTTCTGCACCAATCCAAGCATTTCTATATCCTGCAACATTACCCATTCTTGTGGAAGGGCCTCTAGAGCTGTAGACTCTTTTAGGATTTTCACCGCAAGCCATTTTTAACGAATGAGGAGCACGAGGAAATTTCATTTCTGGAACAGTATTTGCTGAAACATTTTTTAAAGTTACACCTCTGCCACCAAAAAGATTTGCCGAGCCAGGTAAGACATGGAAAGTGGTTATCCCTCCTGCTAATGCAAGTTTGTATTGTGGATCTTGTGTCCAAACACTGTGTTCTGCCCAAACTTCAGAAGTTACAGGATTAGTTGCTTCATTACCATCACTACTTGTTCTTACACTTGGAGCAGGATATACACCCATATGTGAATGATTATCTATGATACCTGGAGTGACATATTTTCCTGTACCATCTATTTCTTTTGCATCACCAACATCCAATCTCAATCCAACACCTTGAATTTTTCCATCGGAAAAATGTACATCAAAGTTTTGAAATTTATTTCCATTACCATCGAAAACTGTTGCATTTCGTATAACAATATTTTGAGATTTAAGTGGCTTGTACGTCGATGCATATGTGCCATGTAAGTCATCTTTAAAATTTGTAACAGAACCTTCCACTTCATTTTGAAAAAATGAACTTGTCTGATCGGTACAACCAAGAAGAAAAACTGTAAAAAGTGGTAGTAATAATTTCTTTGTCATCTAATTAATCCTTGACTGTATAATAGTAAACAACAAAATTAACTATGCATAGATTAGATAACCGTAAATATGATCAATTAAGAGAAGTCAGTATTGTCCCTGATTTTAATAAGCATGCTGAAGGTTCAGCTTTAATTAAATTTGGGGATACACATGTAATTTGTAATGCAAGCATAGAAAAAGCTGTTCCTAGGTGGATGCAAGATAAAAAAACAGGATGGATAACAGCTGAGTATGGCATGTTGCCTCGTTCAACTAACGAAAGAATGAACCGCGAAGCTCAGAGAGGGAAGCAATCTGGAAGAACTATGGAAATACAAAGATTAATTGGAAGATCATTAAGACAGGTTGTAGATCTCGATCAATTAACAGGGTACACGATCACTATTGATTGTGACGTAATACAAGCAGATGGTGGAACAAGAACAGCATCAATAACTGGTGGAACAATTGCTTTATGCAAAGCATTGAAGAAAATTGGTAAAGAAAATGCTGTTAAAAACTTAGTTGCTGCAATTAGCGTTGGTATCTATAAAGAAGGATTATTGCTTGACTTAAATTATGAAGAAGATAGTAATGCAGAGTGTGATGTGAACATAGTAATGAACGAAAAGCTTGATTTTATTGAGATTCAAGGTACAGGGGAGGAAAAAGCATTTTCCAAGGAACAATTCAATGCTCTTTTAGACTTAGCTGAGAGTGGAATTAAAGACCTCTTTAAATTGCAAAACGAAATAATTAACTCTAGGTGAAAGATTATCAGAAAAACTTTATAAGACTTGCTCTGAAAGCAAACGCACTTAAATTTGGCGACTTTACACTTAAGTCTGGTAGAAAAAGTCCATATTTTTTCAATGCATCAGCGTTTATTGAATATGGTGCCTTGGATGAGTTAGCAGAAATCCTAGCTGCAAAAGTAAAAGATTCAAATTTAAAATTTGATATGATTTTTGGGCCAGCTTATAAGGGTATTTTCCTTGCATCAATTTTGGCCACTAAGCTTAGCAAAGAAGGGAATATGCCTATTTGCTTTAATAGAAAGGAAATTAAGGATCATGGAGAAGGTGGAACTCTTATTGGAGCAATTCAAAAAGGGAATGTACTCATTATTGATGATGTAGTCTCATCCGGCTTAGCAATAAGAGAGGCTTTAACTTTTTTAAACGGGAATGAGGTCAATATTTGTGGAGCTCTGGTAACCCTAGATCGTCAAGAAAAAGGTCAGAGTTCAATGCTCAAGGCATCATCAGAACTTAAAAAAGAAGGCCTTGATGTTTTTTCAATAATTTCTCTTGATGATCTATTGAGTGCAAATGAAGTAATTGATAAAGATATTCTTAAAAGTATAAGAATCTATAGAGATGAATTTGGCGGTGAAGATGTTTAGTGGAATTGTACAAGAAAAGGGAGTAATAAATACCTTATTACAAGGCAATGGACACTTAATTATCACAGTCAATTGTTCTAAGAGTTTTATCAAAGATAAAAAAATTGGTGACAGTGTTGCAGTAGATGGTGTTTGTTTAACTATTACTGAAAAGAATAATCATTCTTTAACCTTTGACGCAGTTAACGAGACGCTAGATAGAACTATAATAAAAAATTACGCCGTTGATTCATGTGTAAACTTGGAATCCTCCTTATTTTTTGGGGGGCCAGTTGGAGGCCACCTAATGTCCGGTCATATTCATTTGAGAGGTTTAGTTAAAGAAGTTTTGATCAACGGAGATTCAAAAGATATTGTTATAGATACCTCATCAGAGTGGTCTAAATACCTCTCTGAGAAAGGGTATATAGGTATAAATGGTTGTAGCATTACAATTGGCAAAATTAATAATTCCAGATTTCAGGTACATTTAATACCTGAAACTCTTAAGACTACCAATTTAGATGATTTGGTTTTTGACAATGAAGTTAACCTAGAAATAGATCAGTCAACTATAGCTATTGTGGACACAACTGAACGAATATTAAAGAATAAGGCTCAATAGAGCTGCTCTCAGGTAAAGTCCATTTTCAACTTGTCTTAAAACTAAAGAATTTTTGCTATGAGCAATATCTCTGGTTATTTCAGCGCCAATATTCATTGGCCCTGGATGCATAAGAAATCCTTTAAAACCTGTATTTTTAAGAAACTTTTCATTAACTTGAAAGTTTTCAATGAACTGAGTCTCATCAATGCCATCGTCGTCTTTGAATCTTTCTTTTTGTATCCTAAGAATATACAAAATATCTCTATCAACTAAAAAATCTTCAGAAACTTCTGAATATGATGGTGAGAAATTTTTAGAAATGAGTGATTCAGGCCCAAGAAAATTAATATCTTTAGATGAATATTTCTTTAGAAGCTCAAGCTGAGAAGGGATTACTCTTGAATGATTAACGTCACCAAGAATTGTTAGCTTTAAACTGGATAAATCATCGAACTTTTCTTTCATTGTATAGACATCCAACATAGCTTGCGTAGGATGTGCATAATTTCCATCTCCAGCATTTATGTAGAAAACGTTTTCTGGCAACATAGATGTAATTTTCTTTGAGATATTATCCTCTGGATGACGAATAATAAAACCATCTACTTGCATTGCCAATAAAGTAAGAATTGTGTCTTCAAAGGATTCACCTTTTTTCAATGAAGAGTTTTCTGGAGAGAAATCTAAGACATTAAAACCCAATTTTTTTGCTGCATGCTCGAAAGAAAGTTTTGTTCTGGTACTTGGCTCCCAAAATAATAGGCAAATTGTTTTACCGGCGCCAACTTGTTCAATATTTGGCCACTCATCACTTATTTTGGTAGTAAGGTCAAGCACCTCATCAAAAAAAACTTTTTCGAGGCTGGCGATATCAGGAATTTTATTCAAGTTAGTTTTCTCTCTATGTTTGTTACAGTTTTATTTTTTATTAATTTTGAGTTTATTGTATTTAAGTGATCGATATCTCTAACTAAAATTTTAAGAGTGAGCTCGATAAAGTTTTCATCAAGTGTTTTCGTTAATACGCTCTGTATATTTGATTCATTGTTAGAGATAATTTTTGATACATCAGCTAAAGCCCCTGGTTCATTAACTAAATTCATAGTTAGGGCAGCTAAATATTCTGAATCGTCATTTTTTTCCCAATTGATGTTCGAACATCTGCCCGGAGTATTTAAAAAGCCTTTCAAATTTTCACAATTAGCTCTATGTATCGTTATACCTAGCTCATTATGAACTGCTAAACAAGGATCACCATGCACAGGATAGCAACACTCTGGAAACTTAATAGCCCCATATTTCTCTGATGAACCTATCTTCAACTCTGCAGCAACTACCTTTGAGCTTGAAAAACCTCTTAAGCCCTCGGCAAAACTTTGAGAAACCACGTTACTTCTTTTTCTTCCTGACCCGATATCAACAAGCAATTGGTTTAGGGATCTAACACCCAAGAGATTGAATACTCCTTTTAATTGTTCATTTGGATACTCACTTAGTTCCATTCCTGCATCATGCAAACTATCTTCAAGCAAGTCTTTACCTAAAACTCTAGCATCACTTATTTTAACTTTTCTAAGTTCTTTTTTTATTTCTGTGATTGCCTTCGAAGTAACTACAAAATTTAGCCAAGCTGCATTTACAGTTTTCTTTTTGCTTTTAATTATTTCAACAGTTTGACCACTTTTTAAAGCTGTTGATAAAGGGGAAAGTTTTTTATCTATTTCACATGAAAGGCAATAGTTTCCAAGGCTACTATGAACTGCATAAGCATAATCAATACTGGTGGAACCTTGTTTAAGAGAAAATATTCTTCCATTAGGAGAAAATACATATACTTCTTTACCTTTCATATCCGTCTTAAGGCTTTCGAGAAATTCTAAAGACGACGAGCTCCTTTTACTCATATCAGTAAGCCTTTGAACTAATTGCCTTGATTTTGCCTTTACTTGATCATCATTAACCTTTGTTTTGTATAACCCATGGGACGCAATCCCATAGTTTGCAAAAGTTTCCATCGCGGAAGTTTGGATTTGGACTTCCATTGGCACCCCATCAAAAGTCATCACTACAGTGTGAAGAGCTTGATAGCCATTCATCTTTGGAACAGCTATATAGTCCTTAAATTTTCCGGATATTGGTGAGAAAACATTGTGAATTATTCCTAACGTCTTATAGCACTCTTCAACTTTTTCAACAGTTACTCTAAAAGCAAAGACATCATATATATCTCTAAAAGATTTATGTTTAGATTTCATCTTTTGATAAATGCTATAAATCCTTTTTCTTCTGCCTTTTGTATCTGCAAGTAATTTATTTTTTTTAAATTTTGCTCTTAAAGTTTTCTTTACTTTAGATATTAATGTTTTTCTATTAAGCTCATTTTTCTTTAAAGCTTGCTCAATAAGTTTATGTCTAAAGGGATGTATTGTTTTAAAAGAATGGTCTTCTAAATCAGTTGCCATTTTATGCATCCCGATCTGATGAGCTAAGGGGGCATATAATTCGAGTGTTTCCTTAGCTTTTTTTATCTGCTTATCTCTAGGCAAATGTTCAATAGTCTGTAGATTATGTAAACGATCAGCAAGTTTTATAATTACAACACGAACATCTTCAGCAGTAGCAAGTGCCATCTTTTGAAAGTATTCTGCTTGGCTTTGATCTTTAAGTTTATCGTCAAGTTGTAATAATTTAGTCATACCATCTACTAACTTAGCAACGTTATTACCAAACTCTTTTTTTACAGTTTTTAAAGAAATCTCACAATCTTCAACTACATCATGCAACAAACCAGCAATGATTGTATCTGCATCCATTTTTAATGAGGCAAGTATTAATCCAACATTTATAGGATGTATTAAAAAAGGTTCACCACTTTTACGAAACTGCCCCTCATGCGCTTTATCAGCAAAAGAAACAGCTTTTTTTATCTTCTGATTGGATAAAGGGTTTAGATATAATTTAGATAATTGGTCGAGCTCGACACTCAAACGTGAAGTTTTTGGTTTACTAAAAAGACTTATTGATTCGAACAATGATTTTTCTACTCCTTATCAACATTATCAAGAAATTCTTCACCAGTGTCATCCTCTTCGGTTTCACTTGGTGGCACATAGTCTTCATCTAGAAAACCTTCAGCAATTTCTCGCAACGCGATGATAGTAGGCTTATCATTTTCAGGATCAACTAAGGGCTCAGCACTTGTTGAGATTAAATCTCTAGCTCTTTCTGATGCTTTTAGAACCAAATCGAATCTACTTTCAACTTTCTCTAAACAATCTTCTACTGTAATTCTAGCCATGGTTTTCTCTGAACATGATATTTAAAAGGTTTTTGGTTGCTATGTCTAGTGAAATATTGGTTATTTGATGCTTAAAGTGATTTGATTTACTCATTTCTTCTTGTGCACCCTCAATCCTGCGATTAATAACTTCGTCAGAATCAAGACCTCTATCAGTCAATCTTTTCCTGAGTTCATCAACCGAGGGGGGCGAAATAAATATACTTTCTGCACTTGGATAATGCTTCATTATTTGTAAAGCTCCTTGCCAATCTATCTCTAATATGACTTTTAAGCCTTTACTGAGATTTTGATCAATTTCAGATTTAGGAGTCCCATAATAATTTCCATGCACAATTGCATATTCTAGATATTCTTCTTTTTTAATATTATTTAAAAACTCATCTTCAGTTAAGAAGACATAATCTTCACCATTTTGCTCGCCATCTCGTGGTTTTCTTGTTGTATGTGATATTGATAAAACAAATTTCTTAGAATTATTCGATGCATATTCAAGGGCTTTTTTTATTAGAGTTGTTTTGCCAGCTCCAGAAGGTGCTGTAACAATAAATAAATCACTCAACATTTTGAGCATGCTCCTTCATTTTTTCAATTAAACACTTCAATTCAACTGCTTCATTTTTAATATCAACAATCTGTGCTTTTGAAGCTATGGTGTTCGCTTCTCTAAGCATTTCTTGTGAGTAAAAATCCATTTTTTTCCCAATAAGAGCTTTTGATTCTGAAAGCTTAGTAACTAATTCTAAATGAGATTTAAATCTCACAATTTCCTCATTAATATCTGCCTTACTAAAAGAGGAAACAATCTCATTCACATTTATTTCTTGATCTTTAAATTGAAACTCTTTTTTCAGTCTTTGAAACTTTTTTGCAACATGATTCGTGTTTAGTTTTTCCTTTTTTTTAATTTTAGCGATAGATTTTCCCATTTTTGATAACAATTTTTTTACATCTCTTTTAGTGGATTCACCATCTTGTAGACAATTTTTTTGTAAATTAGATAAAGATTCCTTTACCAGGGATTTTAGAGATACTGCACTTAGAACATAATCGCTTTGTATTGAATCTCTAAGCTTTAACAGATCAAGATAGGTTAAATCAGCCAATTCTATTCCCTTTGATCCAGCTACATTTTCATTTTGTTTAACTAATTTTAAAAAATTTTCTGAGAGTTTTAATTGATCTTTAGCAGGAGTAGTACAATTAAGATCAAAATCAATTTTCCCTCTAGCAAAATTCTTTTTTATAGAGTCTCTTACCCATCCTTCATGTTTTTTTAAACTATTTGGCAGCCTTATATTTATTTCAATAAAACGGCTATTTAAAGATTTAACAAAACATTTAAATTGAATACCATCTTTGTGTAAGCTTGCTTCACTAAAGCCTGTCATGCTCTTCATACTATCTCTTTAACCGTTTTAATTTTGAATTGCCTCGCATCATTGTAGTGTATAGATTTTATAGCAGCGTTTACAGGGCTCCCTTTAAATCCAGTATCAAGTTCTGAATACATTGAAATTGACGGCATAACAGCATTAATTATTTTTGCTGTTAATTTTTTTTCAATCATGTCTTTCAGCATTTTTAAAACATCGTCAATATGGATAGCATTGATATATTTATTACTTGTGAATAACTTTTCCTTGATTACTTTGTTCACAAAATTAGATTTGTTCGTGATGAGGCCGCTTAATCTTAGTATTTGGTTATTATCGTTCTTAAGTATTATTTGTTCGTATCTTTGAATAATATTGCCCTGTTGATCCGATGACTTTAAGGTTTCGTTTTCATCAACTATTTCATTTTGATGATTTAAATAAACTCTAGTTGAAGAAATAAAAATTTTTTTACTAGTTGGAAGTTTTTTTTCAATCTCACTGAGTCTTGAAGTATAAGCATCCTCATAACTTTTAGGATTACTGCCTGAAATCTTAGGAAAAAAGATGACCCAGTCATAAGAGCTTTGGTTTTCAATTTTCGGTAGTCCTTTGATATAGTCACAAATGATAGTATCGACATTGGGCAGGTCTGTTGCATCAGTTCTTCTCAAACCTGTAAATTTGTAATTTTGGTTAAGCCGTGCAAAATTGTTTGCAATCTCTCCATATCCAATTATTAATATTTTCATTTTTTCCTTTAAAACATAATAATAAATACATATGTCCTCAGATCAAAAGATTGAAGCCTCTGCTTTATTAGTTTCAACGATTAAAGGCGTAGGTGAGAAATTATCATCTACGTTATCTAAACTTGGAATTATAACTATCGAGGATTTACTTTTTCATTTTCCTATTGGTTATCAAGACAGAACAACTCTGAAAAAAATTGCTGAACTAGAGCCAAACCAAGATTTTGTCGTGCAAGGTGTCATAGAAAAAGTTTCACAAACTTTTGTGCCCAGAAAAATGCTTTTAGTAAAGATTAAAGATAATACGGGACATTTATATTTAAGATTCTTTTACTATTTTCCTGGATTAAGGAATATCTTTAAAGAAGGAACATTAATACAAGTCTCTGGCTCATCTCGCTTAGGTCGATACGGTCTTGAAACTGTTCATCCTGAATACGAAATTGTAAAAGACAATGAATTCAAACCACAGATCCTTGCAAAATATCCCTTAACCAAAGGTATTACTCATCAAAAAATGAGAAAACTAATCTCAGAAGCTATTGAATTAATCAAACTTGAGAAAATTGAAGTTTCTGACTTACTGCCTCCACATAATTTTTCAAGTCTAAATGAGTCAATTGTAAATGTTCATTCTCCTGACCCAAAAAGTAATATAGAAGAATTTCTTGTTGGAGGCAGCTCAGAAGCTAGAAAGAGGATAGGTCTTGAAGAAATGGTTGCAAACAAAATTAGTTATTTATCCATTAGAGAACAAAATAAAAATAGAATAACTAGCACTTTCCAAAACGATAGATTGGCAAAAACTATTAATTCAAGTTTAGCCTTCAAATTAACAAATGATCAGGTCTCAGCTTATGAAGAAATAAGTGCTGATATAGCTACTCAAACCCCCATGTTAAGGCTTCTCCAAGGTGATGTAGGATCAGGCAAGACAATTGTTGCAGGTTTAGTTGCAGCCCATGTTGTAGAAGACAAAAAACAAGTTGCTATCCTTGCACCAACTACTATTTTGGCTAATCAACATTATCAGAATTTTGTTGAGTGGTTTGGTGA
>CEOF01089021.1_pt1 | contig 26279 bp, 19 predicted proteins | sample 361311 | NCBI WGS metagenome assembly CEOF01 (sample SAMEA2619667, study PRJEB7988) | marine metagenome | biome: marine biome (ENVO:00000447); feature: surface water layer (ENVO:00002042); material: "saline water (ENVO:00002010), including plankton (ENVO:xxxxxxxx)" | depth 5 m
GCAGCTGTAAAAATCTTTGCAAGCCTAACTTGCAAAGCAGCACTTCCGGAAACTATGATTTCTAAATTTCCTCCCAGGGCTTCCTTCCATTTAGATAATATTAATTTTCTGGCAATTTTTAATTTGAACTCGTACCAAAAACCATTTTGCTGATAGGGTTCATATTGCAAACCAATGTTTACTGCCCAATAAAATAATTTTTGTTTAATTCCAGATAACTCTTCTCCCTTAGCATAGATTTTATCATATACTTTTTCGAGCAATCGTGGAACAGCAGCCATTGTGTTTGGCTTTACTTCTTTAATATTATCACCAATGGTCTCAAGGGATTCCGCAAAATAAATTGAAATACTATTATGTATATAGATGTAGAGTAGTACACGCTCGAAGACATGGCATAAAGGCAAAAAGCTCAGCGCTTTAGATTTTGTAGGAATTAGTGGAAGTCTTTTCGAGCCTGAAATAACATTTGACACAATATTATCATGGCTTAACATTACTCCTTTTGGGATTCCCGTAGTTCCAGAGGTATAAATAATTGTTGCTAAGTCCGTGGGCTTAACCTTTTCCGCGACAGCAATCAGTTCTTCTTCATTGTTTAGAGAGTCACCTATTTCAAGTAACTCACTCCAATGAGCACAATCCTCCAGTCTATCGTAGCTGTATATCTTTTTCAAATTGGGTACTTGATCTTGAATTGATTTTATTTTATCAAACACCTCTTGGTCTGAAACAAAACAGTATTTACTTTCAGAATGTCTCAAAATATATTCATAGTCATCGGCAGAAATGGTAGGATAGATAGGAACATTTATTGCCCCAACTCGTAATATTCCACAATCGGTTACACACCACTCCGTTCTATTGTTGGATGAAATCATTGCAATTTTATCATCGGGTTTCACCCCAAGTTGCAAAAGGGCCTTACTGATTGCAATTGTTTTGTTATAAAAAGAGGAGGTTGATTCTCGTTCCCAGATACCATTATATTTGGTTGCAAAAGCACTCTGCAAAGGTTGGTTTTGAAGTTTGAAAGCAATGAAATCAAATAATCGAGTTGGTGTCATGTTTGTTTTATTTTATGCAAAATAGCAAATTTTAAAAACAAACACTCATTGCTTATTCGCTAACCAAGAAAAAGCACTTTCAAAAGCAAGCATCCAAGGGCTCACCTCATCATTGTGATCTGACGGATAATATGCCCAATTCCATGGAAAAGTGGAACGTTCTAGGTGTGGCATCATAACCAAATGGCGACCATCTTTAGAAGTCAACATGGCAGCATTATATTGAGATCCATTGGGATTTGCAGGATAAGAAGAGTAATGATATTTTGCGGGTATAGAATATTCACTCTCTTTATAGGGGAAAATAAATTTTCCCTCCCCATGAGCTGCCCAAATACCAAGGGTAGTTCCAACTAATTTTTTTAGCATAATTGCTGGAGAATTGTTTATAGTAACAGCAGTAAATTGACATTCAAATTTTTTGGAATTGTTGTGATTCATTGTGGGTTTTTCTTCGTCTTCAGGAGTAAGTAAACCAAGGCTTATAAATAATTGACATCCATTACAAACCCCAAGTGAAAGCGTATCCTCTCTTTTGAAAAAAGCTTCCAAACTAGTCCTCGCCTTTTCATTAAACTTAAATGATCCAGCCCAACCTTTGGCTGATCCTAGTACATCTGAGTTTGAAAAACCACCAACAGCTGCTAAAAAATGAAAATCCTCTAAATCTGTCCGCCCTGTTATTAGGTCTGTCATATGGATATCAACCACCTCAAAGCCAGCTAAATACAGAGCATTGGACATTTCTCTTTCAGAGTTGCTTCCTTGTTCTCGAATTACCGCAGCCTTAATCTTTGAATGTTTTACATTTGAGGCTAGTCGTCCTGTAAAATGAGTAGGAAATTTAAATTTCAAAGATTGTTTAGCATAATTTTGCAATCTTAGTTGGGCTAAATCACTATTTGTTTGTTGAGAATCTAAAAGAGCAGAAGTTGAATACCAAAAGTCTCTATGTTTAGGGATGTCAAATACGTAGTTTCCGTTCGAAGTGGAAACTTTCATTTTTTTCCCATGATTTATATATCCAATTTTCAAACAATTAATTCCATTCCTTTTTGCCCGCTCATCCAAAGCTATTTTTGATTGAATAATAAGACCTGAATTTTCTGTAAAAAATAAGTGAACATCATCTAGACAATCAATAGCTTTTAGGTCAAGAGTTAAGGATATATTGGGATTTGGGAAAGCCATTTCCATTAAAGTCACTAGCATTCCTCCAGAAGAAATGTCATGACCGGCACTAATTTCTTTTTCTTTAATTAGGTTTTGGATGAATTCAAAAACCTTTTTAAAATAAATTGGGTCTTTAATTCCAGCTGCCTTATTTCCAATTTTATTTTGAGTTTGGGCAAAAGCAGTTCCTCCTATAACTAGATCTTCCCTTGATAGATCAATATAAAATAGTGCGCCTCCCACGTGGTCTATTGCGGGAGTAATTATTTCTCTAATGTCTGAGCAAACCCCCGCAGCTGAAATAATAACAGTACCAGGAGCAATTACAGTGGTGTCATTATATTGCTGTTTCATTGAGAGAGAATCTTTCCCTGTTGGAATATTGATTCCCAAGGCGATAGCAAAATCTGAGCAGGCTTCAACGGCTTGATAAAGTCGTGCATCTTCTCCTAAATTGTTGCATGGCCACATCCAATTGGCCGAAAGACTCACAGAGACTAGACCGTCTTCAAGAGGGGCCCAAATCAAATTGGTTAAACTTTCTGCAATTGCTAACTGACTACCTTTTCCAGCATCGATAAGTGCAACAACTGGAGCGTGACCTAAAGCGGTTGCAATTCCCTTATGACTTTTATAGTCTAAGGCAATTACCCCACAATTACTCAGGGGTAATTGCAAACTGCCTACAGTTTGTTGTTGGGCTACTCTTCCAGTAACACAACGGTCTACTTTATTGGTGAGCCAGTCTTTACATGCAACAGACTCAATTTGAAGCACTTTTTCTAAATAGTAACTTATTTGATTCTGATCATAATTTATGGGACTAAATTCAATCAAAGAAGTCTTATCTGACATTATTGTTTTTGGGGAGCTGCCAAAAAAAGCATCTAAACTTAAATCGACTGGTATGAGATTTTTTTTGTTGTCAATTATTGTAAACTGTCGATCATCTCTTACTGTGCCTACAACATATAGTGGTGCTCTCTCACGAGCAGCAATTTTTTCAATCAGAGGAAAGTCTTCTGGGGCAATGATGAGTCCCATTCGTTCTTGTGACTCATTTCCAATTATTTCTTTGGCAGATAGGGTAGGATCTCCAATCGGAAGATTTTCTAGTGAAATTGTACCACCTTTTTCTTCAACCAATTCTGAAAAACAATTGAGGTGTCCACCGGCTCCGTGGTCGTGGATTGACACAATGGGGTTGTTGCCCGTTTCAACTAAGGCTCTTATCGTGTTGGCCACCCGTTTCTGCATTTCAGGGTTAGATCGCTGAACGGCATTGAGTTCAATCGTATTTTCAAATGAACCAGTGTTGGCAGAAGATACAGCCGCTCCTCCCATTCCGATGCGATAGTTATCTCCCCCTAAGAGAACAATCAAATCGTCTTTTTTAGGTTTTTTTTTCAAGGCTTGATTTTTAATTCCTGCTCCCACGCCTCCTGCTAACATAATTACTTTATCATATCCCAATTGCATTTTTTGTTCTTTATGTTCAAATGTCAATAAAGAGCCGTTGATAAGGGGTTGACCAAATTTATTTCCGAAATCAGATGCTCCATTAGAAGCCTTAATCAGAAGATCTTTTGGAGTTTGATAGAGCCAAGGGCGTTCAGGAAAGCTATCTTCCCATGGATTATTTTTAGCAAGCCTCGAATAGGGAGTCATATAAACAGCTGTTCCTGCATAGGGTAGAGAGCCTTGCCCCCCTGCTAATCGATCTCTTATTTCTCCTCCAGATCCTGTGGCCGCCCCATTGAAGGGCTCTACTGTAGTTGGAAAATTGTGTGTTTCGGCTTTTAAGGAAATTATGCTATCCACTTCTTTTTCTTCATAAGCACTAGCTTCATTTGGTGTGGAAGGTGCAAACTGTTTTATTTTAGGGCCACCCATAAACGCTACATTGTCTTTATAGGCAGAGACAATTACATTTGGATTGAGTTCGGCTGTTTTTTTAATCAATTGAAATAAACTGCTTTCTTTTTCTTTTCCGTCTATAATAAATTTTCCATTAAAAATTTTGTGTCGACAATGCTCAGAGTTCACCTGAGAAAATCCAAATACCTCCGAATCGGTAAGGGGTCTGTCTAAAGCTTTAGATAATGAATGTAAATAGGCTATTTCTTCTTGATTCAAAGCAAGTCCTTCTTCTTGATTATAAGCTTCTATATCTTGAACAGCTCTAATATTTTCTGGAACAATTGCTGACTCAAAAACCTTTTGATTGAGTTCTTCATAAGTGGATAACAACATTGGATCAAAGGAACTAACACTCCTTTTTGCACGAAATTCTTCTATGCGAACGATGTCCATAATACCCATGTTTTGGGTAATTTCAACTGCATTTGTTGACCAAGGACTAATCATGCTTGCGTGAGGGCCTAAATAAATAGCAGAAATGGTTGATGAATTAATGTGGGGTGCTCCATCAAAAAGCCAATTCAGTTTTTTATAGTCCATTGAAGAAAATGGGCCCTTACTTTGAACAACATAAATCTTAGATTTTACGTCACCAAAAAAATGAATCATGGAATTAGGAATGATTTTAATACAAAAATAAATTTTTCAATCCACAAATCATTAGGTTAAACGTATCTCAATGTAGTAAGTTATCTTCTGTTTATTCACAGGGGTTTAAAGCAGCCGTGATCTTAAAAAAAGATAAAAAATCAAGAATTTCTTTTTCTTTTTAAGCAAGCCATATAAAAACCGTCAAATCCAGTTTGATGACACAAAAGATAATTTTCTTTTTCAAGTTCAAAGTTTTGTCCCCTGGGCGAGGTTAGAAAGGAGCTTATTTGATCTTGATTTTCTTCCTTTAAAATAGAACAAGTCACGTAGACTAATTTTCCCATAGGTTTTGTAAAAAGAGCACTATTTTGTAATAGTTCTGATTGTTGGTCTTGAAACTGACTCATTGCAGTTTCAGAAAGTTGCCATTTGATTTCAGGCCTTCTTCTAATTGTTCCAGTTCCGCTACAAGGAGCATCAACAAGCACAACATCAAAACTTTGGTGTTCGTTTTCTAAAAGGGATTCAATTTGAATAGTTTTGATGATTTTCACACCATTTCTTTTAGCCCTCATCTTTAGTTGATCAAGTTTTTTTGTTCTTAAATCAGTGGCAATTAAAGTGCCTTTGTTTAGCATGCAATTCGCTAAATGAATTGCTTTTCCTCCTGAACCAGCACATATATCTAATACTTTTTGACCTGGTAACACTTTTGAAAAGGAGGCTACTCTTTGGGAATTAGCATCTTGAATTTCAAAATACCCCTTTTTGTATAGAGAAAAAGTATGTAGATTAATATGTTTTTCTAAAATCAAGGCATCAGGATAACCATCAACCAATTGAGCGATAATTTCATGTTGCTCAAAAAGGGTTTCTTTTAATTCTTCAGGCGTAATTTTTAATCGATTCACACGAAGAACTAATAAGGCAGTATTATTTAATGCTTCCATCTCCTTATGCCATAAATTCTGTCCTAGTGCCCTTTCCCCTAAACGATAAATCCACACAGGAAAACTTTCTCTTAAAACAGGTTTGAGTTCTGTCTCAAAACGAGCTATGGTTCGTTTTGCATTGATCAAAGTGAACTCCTCCCAAGTGGGCAGAGTGATATTATTTACAACGCACCAAACCCCAACAAGTTCCCGGTAATAGTTTGCATTTTCATAGGAGATTTCTCCTGCATAACTATAAAGTGCTTTATACCGTAAAATATCGAAGAATATTCTCTTCACAAGCTTTCTGTCTCTTGACCCCCAATTTCGGTTCATTTTGAAAAGTTGTGGTAAAACAATTCTGGCCGGTTGTTTTTGATCCAATATTCGTTCAAGACCTAAAACGATACCTGAAATAATGTTTTTATAGATTTTCATCAGTAATGCATCGCATGCCTAATTTGAATTTTTTGCTGTCTTCACATTTATCCCCTTTTTTAATGAAACTTAACGATTCATTACTAGCAATTCGATAAAGCCAAATATAAATAGAACTCTGTCCTTTAAATTTATTGAAAGAAATAAATTATAAGAAAACTATTTTGAACCACATCATTCGCAGCTTCGTGATGATCACATTTTTTCTAATTTGCCATACAACCTTTCTTTTTATTGAAAAACAAGTTTTTTGAACTCAACCTCTCTAGTTTCCTCTCTCAGTAAAGACCTTATAAACTGTATTATTCAGTCTCCATTTTTTTGTTTTTTTAACCTTCGTTTATTAAAAAGATTTTATTCGAGCCTTAAGATTGAAGACCTACCAATTTTTTATAACCTAAATTATTTTTCATCAACTCTGCATGATTTCCTAATTCAATCAATTTTCCGTCTTCAATTACTGCAATGGATGTAGCTTTTTTGATAGTAGAAAGGCGGTGAGCAATAATCAGTACAGATCTCTGATCCATTAATTTCTCAAGGGCTTGCTGGACCAATTGTTCTGAGGCAGAGTCAAGCGCAGCGGTTGCTTCATCTAGAATCAATATCTGAGGATCTTTAATGAGTGCACGAGCAATTGTAAGACGTTGTTTTTGACCTCCAGACAATTTATTTCCATTTTCACCTATATGTGTTTCATACCCTTTTGGAAGCTTCGTTATAAATTCGTGAGCGTGAGCTGCTTTGGCAGCTTCAACAAGATCTTTTTTAGTAGCCTTTGGATTGCCTAACAATAAATTGTTCGCCAGGGTATCATTAAATAAAATAACTTCCTGTGTTACTACACCTATGAGGTTATAGAGAGATGATTTTTTGATATTTTGTAGTGGTTCACCATCAATGGAAATGCTTCCAGTATGCACATCATAAAATCTACACAATAGATTGGCAATAGTTGTTTTTCCTGAACCTGAAGACCCAACAAGGGCAAGAGAAGTGCCTTTTTCAAGTCGAAAAGAAAGGGTATCTAATACCCTTTCTTTTTCATAACTAAACGATACCTGATCAAATTGAATAGCAGTTTTAAATTGCTTTTTAATTTTTGCATTTGGTGCTTCTTGTACTGAATTTTCTTCGTTGAGAATAGCCAAAATACGTTGGGCTGCAGCATTCCCTTTTTGAATGCTGTATCCCGCTTTACTGAAAGCTTTGGCAGGAGTAAGAATATTATATGCCAATCCCATATAAACAATAAATTCTGGTCCTGTTAAACTGTTTTCTAAAAGCACCATTCGTCCACCAAACCACAAAAGAATGCCAATCACACAAATGCCAAGAAACTCACTGGCAGGTGAGGCCAAATTAACTCTATTAAGCAACCGATTAGAAAGTGTAAAAAAACGCTGAGTGGCCATTTCAAATTTGTTTTTAAAGAGTTCACCAGCAGAGAATGTTTTTATAATTTTTTGACCATTTACTGTTTCTTCTATAGCATTTAAGAATTGAGCTTGTTCTTCTTGTACCATTAGGGCATGTTTTTTAAGTTTTTTTCCCAATAGCGATATTATTATTCCTGATATTGGAATAAAAAGCAGTACAAAAAAAGTCAACTTCAAACTAAAAGAGAGCATAAACCCTAGGGTAAATAGAATGGTGAGTGGCTCTCTGACTAAGAGCTCCAAAACAGCTAAAAATGACGTTTGAATTTCTGTTATATCAGAGGTCATTCTCGCCATTAAATCACCTTTTCGTTTTTCAGAAAAATAACCAATAGGCAATTCAATGATTTTTTTATAGAGGGCATTTCGTAAATCACGAAGGATACCATTTCTAAAATAAGTGATGAAAAACAACGCAAAATAGTTGGAGAGGTTTTTTAAAAAAAACAATACCAAAACAAGCCCAATAACGAACAAAAGCGTTTTTTCAATATTTTCAGCTAACAAGTTATTGAGATAGTAGTTCATATTTCCCTTCAAAAAGGATTCTAATGAAGCTATACCGTTGTAATCAATTTTTTGGGTAATGGGCTCAGTTGTTTTAAATAATACATTGAGCATGGGAATAAGAGACACAAATGACAGTGCGCTAAAAAGTGCATATAGAATATTGAATATAATATTTAGTAGAGCAAATCCTCGATAAGCCCAACCAAAACGAACGATTTTTCTAAAATCATGCATCATAATCATTAAAACTTTTCATCAGACTTTCTGTCTTTTTGTTAAGAGCTATCTTTTGCTGTTCAAAGGAAATATTTTTTAGATAGGGCTTATTGACACTAAAATAAAATTTAATTTTAGGCTCGGTGCCACTTGGTCGAAGTGCAATTCGTGATCGATCTTCCAAATTGAATATAAGAACATCTGCTCTAGGTAGAGACAGAGTCTTTTTACTCCGCGTTTTGATCTCAAGTTTCTCTTTCCTTAAATAATCTTCTATGGAAACTATGTCTATACCGGCAATTTTATCTGGGGGATTTTTTCTATAAAAAGCCATCATCTTGGAAATAGCTTGAGCGCCTGATTTTCCTTCCTTAGTTAGAGAAAATAATCGCTCATAATAGAACCCATATTTTTGATAGCATGCTATGAGCAACTGCCAAAAGCTTTTTCCCTCCTCTTTAGCTGCCAGGCCAATTTCACAGGCTAAAAGTGAAGCGGAAATAGCATCTTTATCACGGACTTGATTACCCACCAAATAGCCAAAGCTCTCTTCACCTCCTGCAATAAACTTTAGTTCAGGATGCTCATTTATAAGTGCTGCAATCCATTTAAATCCAGTAAGACAGCTCTTATATTGTATGCCATAATAGAGAGCAATTTTTTCAATTAATGGACTGGATACAATAGTGCTTGCGATAAACTGTTTATCATGAAGAGTATTTTCTTTTTTATGTTTCTGAAGAAGAAATTCTGTCAAGACTGCCATGGTTTGATTACCGTTAAGTAATTGCCAAATTCCATCTTCGTCTGGAACGGCAAGACCAAAACGATCAGCGTCAGGGTCGGTACCTATAACCATATCTGCATTATTCTTTTTTGCCATTTCTAGAGCTTCAGCAAGTGCTTTGGGTTCCTCAGGGTTTGGTGATTCTACCGTTGGAAAATTTCCATCAGGTTTGGCTTGAGTTTCAACAAGGCTAACATTTTGATAATTGGCTTTTGACAATACCTTAGGCAACGCTGTAATCGCTGTGCCGTGAAGCGGTGTGAATACTAGGTGAAATTTTTTATTTTGCTTGGTAATAAACTTCGCTGATTCTAAAACACTTTGATGATACGCAGCATCTACTTCACGATCAATGTAAGTAAGCAGTTTTTTTTGTCCTTCAAATCTAATGTCTTCAAAACGTATATTATTGATATGATCAATGATCTGCTCCTCCTCAGGGGGGACCAGCTGTCCTCCGTCCTTTGAATACACTTTATATCCATTATAATTTGGTGGATTATGAGATGCTGTTAACACTATACCGCAATTTGCTTTCAGATGGCGTACAGTAAAGGAAAGTTCAGGTGTTGGACGTAAATCAGAAAAAAGATAGCATTGAATCTGATTTGCAGTAAACACATTAGCAATTGTTTTTGCCAGAGTTTTGCTGTTGTTACGACAATCATGAGCAACTACGGCACTGATGGGTTCATTAAGGTACTTTTCTTTTAGGTAATAACACAGTCCTTGAGTGCTTTTACCTAAGGTATAGGCATTTATTCGGTTGGTACCCACACCCATGAGGCCTCGCATCCCACCAGTTCCAAAGGAAAGATTTTTATAAAAGGCATCTTCAAGTAGGGCCTTGTCTTTTTGCAATTCTCTAACCTCTTCTTGAGTTGCTTTATCAAATGGGGCTTGAAGCCATTGCTCAATTTTTCTTTCAATCATAAGATTTGGTTTTTTTGCTAATAATATATCTTGAGGTCTTGTTATTTTGTCTTAAGATTAACTCTCCTAAAAATCCTGCAATAAAAAACTGGCTTCCTAAAACGACACATATTAAAGCAATGTAAAATTCAGGTCGCTGAGTGATCAATCTACCTGTCGTGACAAAAAAAAGTTTATCAATACCCAAATAGAGTGTAAAGAAAAAACCACCTGTAAGCATCAGAGTGCCCCATAGACCAAAAAAATGCATTGGTCTTTTTCCGAAAGCATTTAAAAACCAAAGGGTAATTAGATCAAGAAACCCCTTAAAAAAGCGTTCAGAACCAAATTTGGTTTTACCGAACTGACGAGCTTGATGTTGCACTACTTGTTCACCAATTTTTGAAAACCCTTGCTGAGCTGCCAAAACAGGAATATAACGATGCATATCACCATGTAAATCAATACTTTTCACTACACTGCTTTGATAGAGTTTAATGCCGCAATTGAAGTCGTGTAGTTCAATTTTAGATACTTTACGAGCAGCCCAATTGAAAATTTTAGAAGGGATATTTTTAGATAAAACTGCATCATGGCGCACTTTTTTCCATCCTGAGATGAGGTCTAATTGTTCTTCTGTCAAACGATTCATCATTGTTTGTAATTCTTCTGGAGAATCTTGTAGATCAGCATCTAAAGTAGCAACGTAGTCCCCTTGCGCAGCACTAAACCCTGCATGTAAAGCTTGGGATTTTCCATAATTTCGAGCAAATGAAATCCCTTTTACTTCAGTATGAGCCTCTGCTAACTCAGAAATTATATTCCACGATTTATCTGTACTACCATCATCGATATAAAGGACTTCATATTCATACGTTTCTTGTTCCATGGCTTTTATAATCCACTCGTGAAGCTGAGGGAGCGATTCGGCTTCATTGAGCAATGGAATAACTATAGAGAGCGTCATGATTTTCTAAGTCTATTACAAAACTAAGCATTTTGCCTGCTTAGCTATTGAATTATTAAATATTTAAACCCGAAAAAGAGGTAGTATTAATGAAAATTATATAAAAATTAATTGACTTAATTTTTTGCACGATAACATCATAGTTGATCAATTATTAATAATTTGATTTGACCAGGAAAAATTTACAAGTACCACATTTTGAAAAACCGAAAATCACATCAAATTAACCATTCAGTTCAATATAAAAGTCTTTTTATAACATCTACTATAATTCCAATTTTTTTGGCACCTTGATAGTGCATATTAAGGGAGTAAATCATAATTCTGAAGGCAACTGAAATGTGGCCAATAAATAAGTCATAGCGAAATGCATATGTGCTAGTTTATAGAGGCAAATTTTTCACGTGTAAATATTGAGTGATGTATGGTCAGACAAAATCAAAAAAAATCAAATAAAAAAAAGAATTTTTGAAAAAAGTCCTAAGTTTGCAAACCGAAATGATTATAGCGATGAAATCTGAAATCCATCCTGAGAATTATAGGCTAGTAGTTTTTAAAGATATGTCCAATGATGACCTTTTTATAGCCAAATCTACAGCAAATACAAATGATACGATAGAAGTAGAAGGGATAAAGTACCCTTTAGTAAAATTGGAAATTTCAAGAACTTCTCACCCCTATTATACTGGGAAAACAAAACTAGTTGACACTGCGGGTAGAATAGATAAGTTTAAAACCAAATATTCCAAGTTTAAAAAATAGGCAACTCAATACGGGAAGTTTCATCCACTACTCAATTTGAATTTATTTTTTTTACCTTTTCTGCACTCTTTTGAGCACAAGCAAATTCACAGGATTCATTTCTAAACCCCTAATATTTTTTTGAGTAAATCGAACAACTTCGTCGTAGTATAGAGGTACTATTGGATATTCAGATAGAGCAAGACTGTCCATTTGACGATAATATAAAGTTCGGAGAGAATCGTTTTTGGTTTTAATAGCCAATGTAAAAAGTTGATCAAATTTTGCATTAGCATAGTGAGTATAGTTAGGGCCACTAGGGGAAAAATTTTTACTGTAAAACAGTGAGAGATAATTTTCGGCATCAGGATAGTCGGCAATCCAACTCGCTCTGAAGAGTTCTAAATTACCATTTGATTTGGCTTCTCTTAAGCTTGCGGTGGGCATAATGTCAATCTGAAATTTTATGCCAATTTTTTCTAGCTCACTTTGCAAAAATTCACAAAGGTTAATATAATTGACATCAGTAGCAATGCGGAGCTCAGGAATTCGATTGTTTTCTTTTATATAATCAGCCACTAGGGCACGAGCTTCCATTGGGTTGTATTGAAAATGAACCTCGCTACTCCCAGCTAATCCCTTTGGAATGATACCTTTTTTGGCGGGAGTACCAATATTATTTCTCAAATAAGCAATCATATTATTTCTATTGAACCCTATGTTGATTGCTTTTCTAATTCTAATGTCATGAATCGGACTTTGTTTTTTTTCTAAATTGAATCCAATGTATTCGGTGTTGAGATAGGGTCCTTTTTGCATATTAAATAGAGAGTCATATTTTTCTCGAAGGCTACCTTCAGAATTTAGAAGTTGATCTTTATAAGAAGTATCGATAGAATTTATATAGTCTAATTTTTTTTTAAAAAAAAGCATGAATTCACTTTGAATGTCAGGAATAAATTGAATTGCAATGGCTTCCATATAGGGGAGGCGATGCCCCTGCTTATCTCTTTCAAAATAGTTTGAATTGCGACGTAAAACCAGTTTGATATTTTCTTCCCAACGTTTAAAATAAAACGGACCTGTACCAATTGGTTTTTTTCTAAAGTTATCTTTTGAAGCCGCTTCTTTTGGTACAACAGCACAATAGCGCATGGTTAGTAATCCTAAAAAAGCTGGGAAAGGGTTTTTTAATTTGATTTGAAAGAGGCTGTCATTTAAGGCTTGATAATCTTTTACTTGTTGCAAAACCCACTGGCCAGGGGAAGCAATTTCTGGATCGATCAAACGATCAAAGCTGAATACAAAATCTTGAGCAATTACTTTCCTTGTTTGTTGAGGACCAAATAAGGGTGAAGAATGAAAAAAAACATCTTGTCTTAACTCAAAGGTATAGGTGATGCCATCATCACTTATGATCCATTTTTTTGCAATTTCTGGTTGAATGTTAAGCGTACTATCCAATTGCACGAGTCCATTAAATAGTTGATTAATTGGCCAAATATTTTGTGGATTTCTTGCAAAGGCAGGATCTAGCGAGGTGACATTACGATATTCGTTATACCTAAAAACAGTTTTTTTGTCAATAGACATAGAATTTGAACAGTAAGTCAATATTAGAGGCCAGCAAATTATGTTTATCCAAAAACGATACTTTTGTGGCATTTACTATTATGGTATATTTGCCTAAAAATAGTCAAACTTACTCAGAAGCAACACATGCTTAAAAAAGAAATATTTTATATTGATGATAAACCCACAGTAGCATTTCACACGCTTGGGTGCAAACTTAATTTTTCAGAAACTGCCACTATTGCACGCCAATTTGAATATGAAAATTATACTAAGGTTCCCTTCGAAAGCAAGGCTGATATTTATGTTATCAATACCTGTTCGGTTACAGAAAATGCAGACAAACGCCTAAAGGGCTTGGTTCAAAGAGCACTTAAACACAACCCAAAAGCATACGTTGTGGCAATTGGATGTTATGCCCAGCTCCAACCAAAAGAAATAGCCCAGTTGGACGGAGTCGATTTAGTTTTGGGAGCCAAAGAAAAATTCAAATTATTAGATTACATCACTGATTTGACTAAAAAAGAAATTGGCATAGTTTACGCCAGTGAAATTGAGGCTACCAATCGCTTTGAAAGCAGCTATTCTTTGGGAGAACGAACTAGAGCATTTTTAAAAGTGCAAGACGGGTGTGATTATAAATGCACTTATTGCACCATTCCAAAAGCGAGAGGTATTTCAAGGAGCGATACCATCGAAAACATTTTGATAAATGTTGAAGAGATTACCAATCGAGGGATTAAAGAGATTGTATTAACAGGGGTTAACATTGGTGACTATGGTAAAGGGGAATATAAAAACAAAGAACATGAGCATACTTTCTTTGATTTAATTCAAGCGTTAGAATATAGAACCAATGCTGATAGAATTCGAATTTCTTCAATTGAACCTAATTTATTGACAGATGAAATCATTTCTTTTGTCTCGCGCAGCCAAAAATTTGTTCCACATATCCATATTCCTCTTCAGAGTGGAAGTGATGTTCTGCTGAAGAGTATGAAAAGACGCTATTTGACCTCTTTATATGTTGGCAAAGTAAAAGAAATTAGAAAGCAGATGCCTCACGCTTCTATTGGTGTAGATGTAATTGTGGGTTATCCTGGAGAAACCGAAGAAGAATTTTTTAAGACCTATAAATTTCTAACTGAATTACCAATTTCTTATTTGCATGTCTTTACTTATTCAGAACGCCCAGGAACAGAGGCAATGACTATGGAGAATAGTATTCCAATGGAGGTTCGACATAAGCGGAGTAAAATGCTTAGAATTTTATCTGTAAAAAAGAGGAGGGTATTCTATGAAGAACACTTAAGCACTTCTCAACAAATTCTTTTTGAAGGTAGATCAAAAGAGGGATTTATATTTGGTTTTACACCTAACTACATCAAAGTTAAAACCCGATGGGATCCGGCTTTGATCAATAAAAAAGTTATGATGAAAATGAAGCAAATTGACCAGGACGGAGTGATGATTGGAGAAATAGAATTAATTAAAGCTTGATACCAACGGGTAACAAAGATTTAAATGATCTATTTTTACGAACAAAACCAGCTATTTTAGGAGAAGTGGGAACAACTTTCAAATTTTTATCAGCTATAAATTCTAAGGCTTTTTTGATAAAGATCTCTTCAAACTCTGGAGAATTAATTTCCTTGGGGATAGATAGTTTCGTAAGAAAAATTTTGCGCTCTTGCTCCGCGTATTCAATTCTAGCAAGTGAGTTGTTGTGTCTTAGTTCAAATTGTCTTAAAAACTCATTATTCACCAAAGTATAGTTCTCCATGTTTAGTAAAATGATTTAACTTAATTTTTCCAATGTATGGTAGGGCAAGACCATAAAGATACAAAAAATATAAATAAACAATTAAATCATTGTTGAATACATTCGTTTATTGCATGCCTGGAATGGCAGCGAGTCCAAAAATTTTCGAGTTTTTAGATTTGCCTAGTCCTTATGTGATTAAACTTTTACATTGGATTCCTCCAAAAAAAGAAGAACCAATCGATCAATATGCTCAAAGAATGTGCGAGCAGATAGATTCTGAAAACCCAATTTTACTTGGTGTTTCTTTTGGCGGTGTTTTGGTGCAAGAAATAGGAAAAATAATTGAAACAAAAAAAATTATTATAGTTTCAAGCATTAAGACCTCTAATGAACTTCCACTTCCCATGAAAATGGCGGAGTTAACAAAAATACATAAGCTGCTCCCTGTGCAATGGATTGAAAACATTGATGCCTTAGCATTATTTGCTTTTGGTAAAAGATTGAAAGATAGGTTTAGTCTTTACCAAAAATATTTATCCGAACGTGACCCAGATTATTTACGATGGGCTATAGACGCTTTAGTACATTGGAAGCAAAATGTAAACTTTCACAATAGCATACATATTCACGGGGACAAAGACACTGTTTTTCCTCCAAAAAACTTAGAAGCTCCTGTTCATTTTATTGATGGAGGACATGCCATTATTCTCACTCAAGCCAGTTGGTTCAATGTTTATTTACCAAAACTCTTAGCTTAAAAAAACTAATTTTTGTATATTTTTGGAAATTCCACCTTCCTATGAAATCTAATTTTTTTTATTATGCTTCTGTGCTTTTGTTTTTTGTTTTCATAAAGTTTAATTATGCTTTCCAGATAATGCATAATGGTATAAAAAAAACATCATCTATAAATTTAACAGAAGAAAATTTTCAAAAAATATATTCATTACCACTTCCTGAAGAAATAAATTTCTGTGGAGAGAACGTCCCCCTAAATCAGTCAGATGTTAGAGAGCGTTTAGATCGAGAACTGTTAGTCAATACCTACTGGCATTCAAATATGATGCTACTCATAAAAAGAGCCAATAAATATTTTACCGTATTAGAAAAAATTTTGGTGGAAGAAAAAATTCCTGAAGATTTTAAATATTTGGTAGCTATAGAGAGTGGTTTTTTAAATGCTGTTTCGATTAAGGGAGCTAAAGGGTTTTGGCAACTTATGAGAGGTACAGCACGAGAATATGGTTTGGAGGTAAATGGCAATGTAGATGAAAGGTTTCATTTAGAAAAAGCTACTAGAGTAGCTTGTAGGTATATTCAAAAGGCAAAAGATCGATTTGGCTCCTGGACACTTGCAGCCGCCGCCTACAATAGGGGCATGTATGGTATTGATCGGGAACTTAAACGGCAACAAGTAGACACCTACTATGATCTACTTTTGGGATCTGAAACACGGCGATATGTTTTTCGAATTCTAGCCGTTAAGCTAATTATGTCTCAACCCTTTTCCTTCGGTTTTGTTTTAGAAAAAAAGGATCTCTACACTATGCCATTAATTAGAAAAGTTGGGGTTGACAGCGCGATAACGAACATAGCTACTTTCTCAAAAAAAATTGGAATTAATTATAAAACATTGAAATTATATAACCCTTGGTTGCTTGAGAATCATTTAAACAATAATTCTAGGAAATATTATGAAATTGCTATTCCTTTAGAAAAATAGCGCTAGATTTTTTTCATTTGCTCTTGCATCAGCTTCATTTGAGTGGTCAACATGCCATGTTGATCTAACCTTTTGGCTTCTTGAAGCAATTGTTGAGCTTCTCTCTTTCTTTTTTTTTGCATCAAAATGCCAGCTAAACTCATTTTTGCCATGGCTTGGTCGTGTTTCATGGAAAGCCCAAGTTGCAAAGCTTTCTTGAAAAATTTTTCAGCTTTTGTTAAATTTTTCTGAGACTCAAGAATTCCATGCATATAATTAAAATAGCCCTGTTGCTTTCTTACTAAACTAGATTCAGGATTTGAAATTCTACTTAACCATTTATTGGTGCCATTAAAGTCTTGCTTTCTCAAACGTAAGAAGGCTAAAAATATAATTTCGTTTTTAAAGTACAGCAAAATGAATAGCCCAGAAAGTGAAAACAACAAAATACCATTACCTATATAATTGTCATAAAATAAATACGAAGAATAGCCTATGCAAAGCGCCGCTAAAACAATTTTGATGTTTTTAGAAAACATGTTTATCAATTTTATTCAAATATAGAAAAAACAATTGCTAAATGTTCAAACTTGAATTTGTAGGTGAAAAAACTTATCGTATATTTACTGATTCTTAAAGCCAGCTGTAACATAATATTATGAAAAGAACATTCCAACCATCGAGAAGGAAAAGAAGAAACAAACACGGCTTTCGAGAACGTATGGCCTCTGAAAACGGTAGAAAAGTATTAGCGGCTAGAAGGGCAAAAGGAAGAAAAAAACTTTCAGTTTCTGCAGAACCTCGCCACAAGAAATAAATGATTTATACATTATATAACAAGGCGTTATTTTTTAAAATAACGCCTTTTTTTTATATTCACATACCTATAATTTTTGACTATGCCGAAAACTAAATCTCTTAAAAGTATTTTAATAATTGGTTCAGGGCCAATCATCATTGGGCAAGCATGTGAATTTGATTATTCAGGTTCTCAAGCCTTGAGATCTCTAAGAGAAGATGGAATTAAAACCGTATTGATAAATTCAAATCCGGCCACCATCATGACCGATCCTTCTATGGCAGATCATGTTTATCTAAAACCACTAACTACAAAATCTATTGTTGAGATTTTAAAAAAACATTCTGTTGATGCGGTGCTACCAACAATGGGAGGACAAACAGCTCTAAATCTTTGTATTGAAGCTGACGATAAAGGCATCTGGGAGGATTTTGATATAGAGATTATTGGAGTAGATATAGACGCTATTCAAATCACTGAAGATCGTGAAAAGTTTAAAAAATTAATGAATGATATTGTTATACCCGTGGCTCCTGCCGATACAGCAAACTCATTTTTGAAAGGAAAAGAAATTGCTCAAAAATACGGTTTTCCTCTTGTTATTCGCCCCTCTTTTACTTTAGGAGGAACAGGTGCTTCTTTTGTTAACGAGGCTAAAGATTTTGATACTCTTTTAACTAGAGGACTTGAAGCTTCACCAATACATGAAGTGTTGATCGATAAGGCTCTTTTGGGTTGGAAAGAATATGAATTGGAACTCCTTAGAGATAAAAACGACAACGTAGTCATTATTTGTACTATTGAAAATATGGATCCGATGGGTATTCATACAGGAGACTCTATTACTGTAGCTCCTGCTATGACCCTCTCCGACAGAACCTATCAAAGGATGCGTGATATGGCTATCAAAATGATGCGTAGTATTGGGGATTTTGCAGGTGGCTGCAATGTTCAATTTGCAGTTAGCCCTGATGAAAAAGAAGACATTATTGCGATAGAAATTAATCCTAGGGTCTCTCGTTCTTCTGCTTTAGCTTCCAAGGCAACGGGTTATCCAATTGCTAAAATTGCAGCTAAATTGGCAATTGGCTACACTCTAGACGAATTAGATAATCAAATCACAAAATCAACCTCCGCTCTTTTTGAGCCTACTCTAGATTATGTAATTGTTAAAATACCAAGATGGAATTTTGATAAATTCGAAGGCTCGGATAGAACCTTGGGATTACAGATGAAATCAGTAGGTGAGGTAATGGGTATTGGCCGTTCTTTTCAAGAGGCTCTTCACAAAGCAACCCAGTCACTTGAAGTGAAGCGAAATGGTTTGGGAGCTGATGGGAAAGGCTACACTGAGTATGACTTGATTCTAAAAAAACTAGCCCAAGCTAGTTGGGATAGAGTTTTTGTTCTCTATGATGCAATTAGTTTAGGGATACCCCTTAAGCGTATTTATGAAATCACAAAAATTGATATGTGGTTTTTAAAACAATATGAAGAATTATTCTTGTTAGAAAAAGCAATAACAGAACATTCCCTTGAGACACTACCCGAGGCTCTCCTTTTAGAAGCAAAGCAAAAGGGGTTTGCTGACCGACAAGTGGCGCATATGCTCGACTGTATGGAGAGTGATGTCTATGCATTAAGGAATAAAATGGGGATTGAGCGAGTTTATAAGTTAGTTGATACCTGCGCGGCAGAATTTGCTGCACAAACTCCTTACTATTATTCAACTTTTGAAGCCAAAATGCAATTGACAGGGAAAAATGCTGTGAGTGAAAATGAAAGTAAAGTATCTGACAAGAAAAAAATTGTGGTTTTAGGGTCTGGTCCTAATCGTATTGGACAAGGTATAGAATTTGATTATTGTTGCGTCCATGGCGTATTAGCCTCTAGCGAATGTGGATATGAAACCATCATGATCAATTGTAATCCAGAAACTGTTTCTACTGATTTTGACACTGCAGACAAACTCTATTTTGAACCGGTCTTTTGGGAACATATTTATGACATCATTATGCATGAAAAGCCAGAAGGAGTTATTGTTCAACTAGGTGGTCAAACAGCGCTTAAGCTTGCTGAAAAATTAGACCGATATGGAATAAAAATTATAGGAACAAGTTTTCAATCTTTAGATTTAGCAGAAGATCGAGGTAACTTTTCGACCCTACTCAAAAATAATAGTATACCTTATCCAGAATTTGGAGTTGCTCAAACAGCTGATGAAGCACTTGCTTTGGCTGACCATTTGGATTTTCCCATCTTGGTTCGTCCGTCTTACGTCTTAGGGGGTCAGGGAATGAAGATTGTTATTAATAAAGAAGATTTAGAAGCCCATGTGGTGGATCTTCTACAAAAAATTCCAAATAATAAGTTGTTGTTAGACCACTATTTAGATGGTGCTATTGAAGCAGAAGCTGATGCAATTTGTGATGGTGAAAATGTATATATCATCGGTATTATGGAACATATTGAACCCTGTGGAATTCACTCAGGAGATTCAAACGCGACACTTCCTGTATTTAATTTAGGTGAATTTGTTTTACAGCAAATTAAAGACCATACCAAGAAAATTGCACTTGCACTAAATACGGTTGGGCTAATCAATATTCAATATGCTGTTAAAGGAGACAAAGTTTATGTCATAGAAGCCAATCCCCGTGCATCGAGAACAGTTCCTTTTATAGCAAAAGCATATAAGGAACCCTACGTCAATTTTGCTACAAAAGTTATGTTGGAAAAAAATAAAGTAACAGATTTCAAATTCAAACCTGAATTGGAAGGATATGCAATTAAACAGCCTGTTTTTTCATTCAACAAATTTCCTAACGTGAATAAGCAGCTTGGCCCTGAAATGAAAAGTACTGGCGAAAGCATCCTTTTCATTAATAGTCTGAAAGAAGACGAATTTTATGATCTTTATGCTAGAAGAAAGATGTACTTGACAAAATAATTTTTTCAAATCTAATTTTTAATTAAATATGCAAGGCTACAAAAATATGTCGTTGCTCCCTGCATTAGGGATTATAAGTTTAGCTTTAATTACAAGGTTGATGCCACATCCCCCAAACTTTGCACCTATCACGGGAATAGCGCTCTTCTCAGGTGCTTATTTTTCTGATAAACGTTGGGCACTTATCCTACCTATTTTTTGCTTATTTATTACTGATATTTTTCTAGGCTTTCACAGTTTGATGGTAGTTGTTTATGGAGGTTTTCTTTGTATAAGCACCATTTCACTTTTTTTGAATAAGATTACACTTTGGACTGTGTTAGGAGCTTCTTTATTCTTTTTTGTAGTCTCTAATTTTGGTGTCTGGTTTCTCTACTACCCGAACACATGGGTTGGATTCGTTCAATGTTATGGATTGGCCCTCCCATTTTATGGGAATACTCTGGCTGGTGATCTTTTTTATACTGCTTTTCTTTTTTGGACCACTGAAAAATTATCATCATTAAATTATCGGTTAATCTAAGTAATTATTAATTTTACTATCAAAGCTCGTTCGCGTTGAACAGAATTGTAAATTTGATTAAAATCCAAAACAGTATATACAGCTGTAAACTTAGCTTTAAAATACTTTTACTGGATTCTTTTGTCACTATCTATTTCGAGATAGGTAGGTCAATAAATAAGCAAGTAGTAGACCTGCCTTACACAGACTATTCTGTTCCGAGAACACAATAATTTTTTTTTAATGAAAACTTTTGTTAGTTTATTTCTAATCTTTAATCACTGTTCATTGTTTGCCTCTCATAACACTGTCAATCGTGACTCTTTGGTTAGTAGCCCCAATACCCAAAAACTTGAAGAGGTCATAGTTACAGACAGCAAATTCCCAATGAAACGTTCCCAATCAGGAAAATTAATCAAAAAAATTCATCGAGAAGTAATTGCCAGTTTTCAAGGATATGATTTAAGTGACTTACTTTTTGCTGCAGCTGGTATTGAGGTTATTGGTAATGGTCTTTATCCAGGACAAAACAAAACAATTTCTTTACGTGGTGGTAGAAATCGAAATGTTCTGATTTTGATTGATGGTGTCCGTGTTTCAGACCCCTCTCGAATTGATAATGATTTTGATATTAATTTTTTGCCTCTTTCTGGCATTGAATCTATTGAAATAATGAAGGGCGCTTCTAGTACACTCTATGGTAGTGCTGCAGCTACAGGGGTAATAAATATCAAAACGATACCTTTTGAAGACGGTTTTCTTGTGAATGTGCAATCTAGTGTCGGCTCTTTAGGAGCTCAAGACCAAAGGAGAAATAGCTTAAATCGTTTCCAAAATAGTATCACTTTACAGAAAGGAACTAAAAAATGGGGTTTTTCACTTCAAGCTTCTCATTTTAGTGCCAATGGAATGAGTGCTGTTATAGCAAAAGAAGACGACTCTTTTCTGCGATATCAATGGGAATTGAAAATCAAGAACGAGACCACCGAAAAATTCAATTGGAGTATGGCTTTTAGTCAACACAATATAGAATCAGAATACGATAATAGTTTTCCTATTTCAGATGCCTCATTTGAATTATTTACAGAAATGGATCGGTTTCATTTCAATAGTGATTATCAATTTAATGAAGGAAAATTATCATTAAGATCAGGGTATCAAAAATCGAGAAGAAATTTTATAAGTGACTATCCCTTTGAAACGATAAGTGAAAACACAAGTGTTGACTTATTTCATACGAGGAATTTTAATGATAAATATTTCACAGTTATAGGACTACAGTGGCAAAATAATTTTGCCGCCTTTGAGAGTTTTCCAGACAGCCATCAAACTGATTTATATACCAATATAGTGTCTCGATTCACAAAACGGTTCAGAATAAACTCTGGATTGCGATGGAATCGTCATAGTTCCTATAAAAATCATTTTACTTATAGTTTCAATCCCTCATTGACCCTCACTAAAAAAAAACAGATCGAAATAAAACTTTTATGCGCTATGAGTAGTGCATTTATTGCCCCAAGTTTATATCAATTATTTGATCCTTACTCTGGAAATAAAGATTTATTACCGGAAGAAAATCAATCATTCGAAATTGGAAGTGCTCTGAGCTCTTCAAAAGTTAGTGGGTCATTGCTCTATTTTGGTCGTTTAGAAAACTCGGCCCTAATCTACGATCTTGTTTCGTATCGATATGAAAATGGGCCCAATGAATTGTGGTATGAAGGAATTGAAGTTGACTTTCAAGTCAGTTTAGCTAAAAATTTTGAATTATATTTTCAATACACCTATTTAACAACACCCACAGGTGATTTGCGTTATCTAGCCAAGAACACCACCCAAACAAAGTTGCAATATAATCTAAATGATAAGTTACAAATCCATCTGAATTATAATACCAAAGGAAAGCGTTTAGCACTAGATTCTGTTACCTTTTTAGAGGACTATCAACTGTTAGATATTCGATTTCAAAAAACGATTCCCAGATTTAGGCTAAATATTAATGCAAGTATTACCAATTTATTTAACACAAATTATATCCAAATTGAGAGCTATTCTTCAAGAGGAAGAAACTTTTTGGTAGGCCTAAATTATTCTTTTGCGTAAAAGGGAAAGTTTATTCTTTCATCTAGAAGAATTTGACGCTTTTCTTTTAATGGATCTAGTATTTGGTATTCAGTATTCCATTTAGCTGGCTGTAGGCGAAATTTGTCAGTTGTCGAAAGTTCGTTAAGGGCTGCTTGAAGAAAAGGTTCTTGTCTATTTCCCAATGGTTTTAGGTCAGAAATGTCCTCCTGAAGTTCAATATCTGGTTGTAGGCCATCTGCATAGTCAGCAAAGCCCTCTTTGTTGGAAACTTTAAATACGATAGGTAGCATAACATATTTATGATCAGGGTTTTTTGTTCCATCGTTGTCAATATAATCATAAACTAAAATGGAACCGACATTTTTGCCAATAGTTGCTTCACCAATAACAACAACATCTATGTAGGGTTCTAAGCCATTTATGATCAATTCACTAGCAGAGGCTGTCTCTGAAGTAGTCAAAACAAAAAGGCGGTTGAGGTTTAAACTATTTATAGAGGAACCCTCGTTGATTTGGTTGGTAAATAAATCAGTGATACTCTCTGGATTACGTTCTTCCCAATAGGCATCAAGTTTTGAATTCCATTTTTGTTTAGCGAACACTTCTCCAGTGAATTGTCCTGTAATCATAGAAGCTAAATTAATGCAATTGTCGACTGAGCCACCTCCATTGTACCGAAGGTCAAGCACAAGTTCTGTTATTCCAGCACTCTGAAAACGCCCGAAAACCTCATTTAAACTTTCATTGGCTCTTGCTAAAAATTGATTATACATTAGGTAGCCGACCTGCATTCCTTCAATATCAAAAACTTCCTCTTTTTGGATTGGATTACTTTCGAAATTTTCAACTTTAGTTAGACTCACACTCTCACCGTTTTCCTCAAGAGTTCCCCCCACAATCTCTGCCATGTTGAGGGTATATTCTAAATTATCGCTATATAATAACCTAATATAATTGTTTACTGTGAGCGTAGTTCCATTTACACCAACAAAAAAATCTCCACGTTCAATATTTTTTGAATCTGCATCAGATCCTTCTAAAATATATTTTACATATCCAATTACTTCATCACAATCACTACAGGCACGTATTAAAGAAAACTCTAACCCATTGCTGGCTTGTATCCCGTCCAATACTTGATTAAATTCATCATAGTCTTGACTTAAAGTACTAAAGCGGTCATCTCTATGCTTTAAACTCCTGAAAAATATCTCAGGGTCAGGGTTTTGATTAATAAATTCTGCATAAGTTCTTTCATCATTGAGTTTGCTATCGGCTAATTCAGGAACACTTGTTTGCCAATAATAAAAATAATTGAGGCCTTGCCAAATGTAGTCACTTACTTGCAAATCATCCTCCAGGCTAATAGCTACGTCATCTGCATCCTGATTTGTGCCTGATGTATCTATTATTGGAGTTTCTACTTCTGCTTCTTTTGAGCAATTTTCTAGTGAGAAAATTAAAAATGTCAAAAAAACTAATCCGATTATTTTTAAGAACTTTTTCATGAGCAATTTTTTAACATTAGATAGGTAAAAATATAAAATCAAAATTAGTTATTTTTATTTTTTGTAGATGTTGTTACAAAAGTTCAACAGACTCGTCTGATAAGTAGATTAATATTATATCCAATTGACCCTAAGTCAGTCATTTTTAAGTGAATTTCATCCCACAAATGACAAGCTTTTTAGGACAGCAAAACGTTTAAAAATTTCTATGGAAAAGGCATAAGACGCTACTCAATAAATAATATCAAGGTTATGGCAAATGGGAAAAGAAAATCTATCTAAATTCATAAATCAAGAAGCATACAGCAACACCATGATTAAGAACCATTATTTTTATATTTTGAAATCTAAACAAGTAAAAAAATACCGATGAGTATCCCCAAATTCTAGATAAAGTCCCATTGAGTGGAACATTGGAGTATGTTGATACAAATCAATGGATCCTTAAAATCACCAATAAGCTACCAAAAAAAAGAGCGTATGATTCTATAATCGAGTGATATTTAGCAATGTAGTTTTAAAGAAACAAGTAAAATAATGGAATTTCCTGAGACAACAGTTAGAGTCTACTTATCTCGAGCTAGAAGTAAACTTAGAAAGTTATTCCTAAAAATCGATAGGAATGGATTATAATCAAATTATAGCCTTGTTAAACAAACATTTTGAGGGGAAAGCCACCCGAAAAGAAGAGCTATTTTACAAAATTTTTATTTTGAAAATAAAGATCTAATTTCGAGTTTAAAAAAATACAGATCTCTATTTTTGCAATTCAACTAAGCTAAAAGAGAAGTGTTTCCAAAAAGAATCAAGAAAAAGATATCAAACAGACACTTTGCTTCTGCCGCCAGCCTGCTTTTTTTGATAGGTCTTTCTATTGGACAATCTACTTATAATTTTGACAAAAAAGACATTGCACACGAATCGGCTATTATAGAAGAATATTATGACTCTAAAACGAAATTATATATCTGAGAATTTACAAGAAGGAAAATCCTCAATGCACTATTTAACTTATTGGAATGAAACCACAGATGAACTTTTTAATAAATGATTATGAAAAAAATGGTTTTAGTACTCTTTGCAATCAGTAGTCTGATAACCAAAGGCCAATCAATTTTTGACTCCTATGCCAACAATGAAGAAGTATCTTATATTTCGATTAGCCCCAAAATGTTCGAGATGTTAGGAAAGATGAGTGTATCCACCTCTGATCCAGAAGCGGAAGAATTTTTGAAAATGGTCCAAAGCATCAGTAATTTTAAAGTATTAATATCAGCTAATGGCACCATAAGTGGTGAAATGTTTCAATGGTTTCAAGCACAGGCTCAAGAAAAAGATCTAGAAGAATTAATTACCGTCCGCGATAATGGATCTGATATTCACTTCTATGTTAAAAAAGGCAATAGGGAAAATTTTGTAGAACAATTACTAATGTTTGCCTATAAAAAATCAAGAGATAAAAAAGCAACGATTAGTGGCAAGGAAATTGAGAGTGTTTTGATGCTATTAGAAGGAAAAATAGATTTAAATCAAATTTCAAAACTCACTGAAAAAATGGACCTGCCAGGGAGTGAACAATTAAAAAAAGTAAGAAAAAATAATTCTCTTTAGACGATGAATTATATTCCAGTATAGTTAAAGGGTGTGATATCCCTCATCTCATTTTTGACTGAGGGAGACACCTCTAGACTTTCAATAAA
>CEOF01072575.1_pt1 | contig 26127 bp, 18 predicted proteins | sample 361311 | NCBI WGS metagenome assembly CEOF01 (sample SAMEA2619667, study PRJEB7988) | marine metagenome | biome: marine biome (ENVO:00000447); feature: surface water layer (ENVO:00002042); material: "saline water (ENVO:00002010), including plankton (ENVO:xxxxxxxx)" | depth 5 m
TCATTCACATCGGTGACCGGAAAGCATCTGCAGGAAGGCTTGGTGAGGTACCCGCTGAGGGGCTTACCTCACACCTTACATCATTGGGTTTCCGTTCTTCAAGATTAAAAACAGGAACCCCGCCACGTTTAGATAAAAAAACCATAAACTGGTCGAAAACCAAAGAAGAGCACGGAGACCAAAACCCTGTTCCTTTTTCTCTTTCGTCCTTGTCCTTTAACCCACAAAACACCCCTTGTCATTCTATAAGAACAAACAGTGCCTGTCATGACGTTATTAAAGAAAACGCTAATTGTTCACCAATGTTTTCAGGAGATATTAATGCAGTCGGCCCTAGGTATTGCCCATCAATTGAAGATAAGGTTTTTAGGTTTGCTCACCACAGCTCTCATCACTTGTTTTTAGAACCTGAGTGGAACAATTCTGATCAGATTTATGTAAATGGGTTTTCAACCAGTCTTCCTGAGGAGACTCAACTTGCTGCCTTGAGATCTGTTCCTGCATTAAAAAACGTAGAGTTTTTAAGACCAGGGTATGCCATAGAGTATGACTTTTTCCCGCCGTCGCAGCTAAAGTCAACTCTTGAGTCAAAAGATGTTTCTGGTCTTTTTTTCGCTGGACAGATAAATGGCACCTCGGGGTATGAAGAGGCCGCCGCACAAGGCCTTGTAGCTGGAATCAACACCTGTGCTTTTATTTTAGACCTGGAGCCCTTAGTTCTTAAAAGGGATGATAGCTATATAGGTGTTATGATAGATGATTTAATCACAAAAGATACTTTAGAGCCATATAGGATGTTTACTTCAAGAGCTGAATACAGACTGTTGCTTAGGTACTCAAACACAGAGCTAAGGCTTTTTGATAAAGCTAAAGAGATTAGAACTTTACCTGCAGAAAGAGAGGAACACATCTTAAAAAGATTAGCGCTCAGAAAATCTATTTTATCTGCAGTTAAAACCTCTGTTTCACCTGGCGAAATATTGGAAAACAAAACAAACATTAACCAGAAAACGCCATTAGTGGAACTTATTAAGCGTCCAGAGTTTTCTATTTACGACACACCTTACTCTAAGTTTTCGCATATTAACTTAAAAGAACTTTCTCAATGGAGTGCTGATGAGGTGTTTTTTGATGTGGAATCTCATATTAAATATGAGGGCTACATCGCAAGGCATTTAAAAGAGATAAAAAAAATCAGTTCAAATGAGAAAATGGTTATATCTAAGGACATTAATTATTTTTCAATTAACGGCCTGTCTAATGAAGGAAAAGAAAAGTTTTCTTTAGTGAGGCCCGAGACTCTTGGCCAGGCATCTAGAATAGCGGGAATAACCCCTTCAGATATATCTGTTTTGCTTGTACATATTGCAAGGAAATAATGTTGTCTGTTTCACGTGAAACAAGTTTTTTTAAAACATCTGGTTTTTTCAATAAAATAACCTTGCCCGCTAAAGATGGAGATAAAATAAACAACTTAACACAAGACGCTCTTTTCTTCCTTTGTTTATCCTTACAAGAAAGTTTAACCGGTGAGGTTGTGTTGTGCTTTAAAGAAGACCATCGTGCGTATACCTTCTATGAAAAAGCATTTTCTCTTGAACAACGAGGTTTCTATTTTTTTCCATGTAAGAAAAACATTGCGAGAGTGCCGGGTTTTGTTACAAATAGAGATCGTTTTAGGGATGAAGTTTTACTTTCTGATAAAGGGACGAAAAACCCAATTATAATAACATCCACTGAGGCGTTGGAAGATCGTTTTTTCCCAGCGAAAAACACAAACTTAATTTCTTCTTTGGAGCTAAGTCTTAATAAACAAATAGATATTGAAGATGTAATTAACACACTAAAGTCTTTTGGGTATTCAAGAACAGATACGGTTTTTGATCCAAAGACATATAGCAAAAGAGGTGATATATTAGATTTTTATCCCCCTTATTTTGTGTTTCCAGTTCGGTGTTCGTTTAGTTTTTCTGATATTGATCGCATTTCTTTTTTTGATCCGACAACACAAATTTCAACAAACCAAATGGAAAAAACCACAATTAAATCAACCACCGTTGGTAGTCAAGTTATTAATAATATTGACCTTATGGGTTTTTTTTCATCTGGTTTTCTTTTTCTCGCAAATAAAAAAGATGGTCTTTATAGTTTTGAGAAGAGAGATGGTTCTGGTAAAAACATTGATTTTGGGGGCTCTCGTTTTTATTTTAGTTCGTCGACCAAAAGTGGTCGCTTGTCTGAACTTAAAAAGAATATCGAGATTAGCGGGGATCGTGATTTTTATTTAATGGGATCGTCCGAACAATATAATTTTGATTTACCACTTCCTAATGTTCACAATGTATCATTCTTAAAAGCTGGTCGGAGCTTTTATTCTTCTTTACTTGATATCTCTTTTGTCTCTCTAATCGACGTAACTAAAGAACGTTTGTTGGTTGAAAAGTGGAATCCCCCAGAAAACAAAAACATATCCCCAATTGACAGGAAGGGTGTTTCAAGTTTATCTCATGGTGACGTTTTAGTACATAAAAGATTTGGTGTTGGTAAATATTTTGGGTTAACAATGAAACAAACACCCTCAGGGCAAATAGAGATGTTAGAGCTGGTATATAAGAACAATGGTCGTGTTTTTGTTTCTGTAGAAAACCTAGATCTTATTCAAAAATATATTGGCTCTGCAAAAGAACCCTCAATATCTAATCTTGGGTCATCCAAGTGGGATTTAGAAGTGAAAAAAGCTCGCAAGTCTGCTCAACTTGTTGTGAAGGACTTAATTGAAATTTATGCAAAACGAAAAAACCCAAGGAGTTTTAGGTATGTGGAGGACCTAGAGCTTGAAGGCGCCATTAGTTCCAGTTTTCCATACCAAGAAACACCAGACCAACTGAAAGCTATAAGCGATGTTTTAAGTGATATGGCGGGGAAACACCCTGTTGATCGATTGGTTTGTGGAGATGTTGGTTTTGGAAAAACAGAAGTTGCACTGCGGGCAATTGTGAGGGCTGTTGTCTCTAAAAAAGCTTGTGTTTTTCTATGCCCAACAACAATCTTAGCTGATCAACACTTTATTACCTGCCAAGAAAGGTTGGGGCCACTTGGGATAAACGTTTCTCTTCTTTCTCGATTTAAAACTAAAAAAGAGCAACTAGAAATTACGAATCTGGTTGGTGAGGGGAAGGTTGATTTGTTGGTTGGAACACACCGTGTTTTGTCGCCTGATGTAGTTTTTAAAAACCTTGGTTTATTGATTATTGATGAAGAACACCGTTTTGGGGTCAAACACAAAGAAAAAATCAGGAGTTTGAAAAAAGACATTGATGTTCTCACACTAACTGCAACCCCGATACCAAGAACACTACAACAGTCTGCCGTTGGTATAAGAGATATTTCCCGAATCCAAACACCCCCAAAATCTAGAAAACCAATTTTAACAGAAGTGCGATATTTTGACTGGATTTTAATTCAAGAGCACATTAACAGAGAAATTCTTCGCTCTGGGCAAGTATATTTTGTCCACAACGATATTTCCTCAATTTCTTTTATTAAAGATAAGATCTTAACTTTTTTTCCTACTAAGGGTGTTGATTATATACATGGACAAATGGAAAGCAGGTTGCTAGAATCTAAAGTTCTTGCTTTCTTTAATGGGGGCATTGATATCCTTGTCTGTACTTCAATTATCGAATCTGGTTTGGATGTTTCTAATGCAAACACCATTATTATCAATAACGCTCATCGGTTTGGTTTGTCCCAGCTATATCAGATTAGGGGGCGGGTAGGTAGAAGCACTAGAAGGGCAAGTTGTTTGTTATTGATACCAAAAAAGGACCTGGACCAACGCTCTTTCAAAAGACTTAAAACTATAGAACAATACCGATCTCTTGGTTCTGGATATGATATTTCTATGAAAGACCTTGAGATACGAGGGGCGGGTAGTCTTTTTGGCCATAAACAAAGTGGTCATATTACCACTATTGGGTTTGAACTTTATTGTGATTTATTAAAAGAGGAAGTTAATACAGCCCTTAATAAAAATAAGGAAAACTCATATCCTGACGTAACAATTGAGATGGGTGCTTATATTCCTGTTAGTTATGTTGAAAACGAAAACCAGAGATTGGGTTTTTATGAAAAGTTTTCCCAAGCTCAATCTGAAAAAGAGGTTAAAGAAATAAAAACTGAGCTTATTGACCGTTTTGGGAAAGAACCAATTGAAACGAGCAACCTTTTTTATTTGTCTTTGTTTCGAATTCTCTATAAAAACACCTCAATAAAGAAGTTAACCGTCGGTGAGTTGTTTGTAACTTTTATTTTTAGTGGGTTTTTGCCATTTAAAACACCAGAACATATGTTATATCAACTAAGATCTTGGGCAAAAGGAAAACAACTAAGCCTTTTATTCAAAGAGGCAGACAAAGAAACGTTCTCGTGCTCATTTAATTACAAATCCAAAACCAATGGTTTTGCGGAAATCGTATCTTTTGCTAAATTGTTTTAATGTTTTGTCTCCTCTAATTTCTAACAATGAGAGTTTCTACATTAACATTCGTTTCTTTTTTTATTTTTTGTTGTTCAAAAGAACCAGATCAAAACTCTGTTGTGCTAGCGCGTGTAAACAGTGCGGTTTTAACCGCTGATGACTTGGACCTTTTTTTCTCTTCAAAACAGCGATCTGATGAGCAACTTAGAATATTTGTTCAAGATTGGGTAAACAACACTGTTTTATACCAAGAAGCAAAAAACACAGGACTAGATAAAGACCTTAGTTTGCAAAGGATGAGAGATGAATATTATAAAAAACTTGTTGTTGGTAGTTTATTAAAAAGTGCAAAAAACTCCACAAACCAAAGCACCAATGAAGATATTAGAAAGTATTATGAGGAAAACGCCCTGGGGTTTGTGCGTACAACAGACGAAGCCACTGTTCATCATTTTGTAACGAACAATATTTCAGAGGCCAGAACCATAAAAAGGGGTCTTTCTAAAAAACAATCTGGTGACGAAGTTGAAAATCTTTTTTCTTTTTATAGTGTGGAAACAAGAACAATTAAACAAGGACGGCTGGTCGACCTGTTAGATAACCTGATTTTTAAATCAAAAAAAACAGGTGTTGTGGGGCCTATAAGAGTCAAAGAAAACTATCATGTTATAGAAATTTTAAATTATTATAGAAAAGGAACCCAAATGGGTTTAGAAGAAGTTTATGATGAAATATATCAAAGGTTAAAGAAGAGAAATTCTGTTACGATAAAAAACCAGCTTCTTGATAGTTTGAGAAAAAACTCCAATATTTTTATTAACAATATGTATAATTAAGCTGAAATGAAGAAAACTTTTTTCCTTTTATTTTTTTCTCTGTCTTTTCCTCAAAACAACATGGAATATATAGATGGGATTGCGGCTATTGTTGAAGGTAGAATTATTTTAAAAAGTGACCTTGCGCAAATGATAAACATGGCTGCAATACAGAACAAAGTTGATCCGAGGCAGGAGCCAGATCTTTTTGTTGAACTTCAAAATACAGTTTTAGAATCAATGATAGATCAAAAAATATTGTTGGAGATGGCCGCCATCGACTCTATTGAGGTCACAGAGAAAGAGGTAGAAAAAGCTCTTGACCAGCAAATAGAGATGCTTGTTTCTCAATCTGGGGGTGAATCGGAAGCTGAGAAGATATTAGGTCAATCAATAAAGTCTTTTCGTCGGGAGTTTTGGTTTGACATTCAAGATAGATTAATCTCAGAAAAATACCAACAACAGTTGATGTCTAGTGTAAAGGTAGATAGAGAGTCTGTTAATAATTTTTATTTTGCTTACAAAGACAGTCTTCCTTTGTTGCCTTTTCAAGCAAAACTGAGACACCTTTTAGTTACAATCCAACCAAGTGACTCCGCCAGACAAAAAACTATTGATACCCTTTTATCTATAAAAAGAGAATTAGTTTCGGGTGTTTCTTTTTCAGATTTGGCGAAAGAGCACTCTATGGACCCAGGTTCGAAAGACAGGGGTGGTGAGCTTGGTTGGGTTAACCGGGGTTCCCTTGTTAAAGGTTTTGAAACAGTTGCTTTTACATTAAACGAAAACGAGATAAGTGAACCTGTTGAAACAGAGTTTGGTTACCACCTTATTCAAACCCTTCAAAAAGAAGGAAATAAAATCAAAGTTAGACACATATTAATAATTCCAGAAAAAACAGAGAGTGACACCCGACATTATTTTAATTTTTCTAATTTGTTAAAAGATTCTATAAAAAATTTAGAAAACTTTAAATCTTTTGTAAAAAACTATTCAGCAGACGAAACAACAAAGGAAATTGGAGGAGATCTTGGTTGGGTTAATCCGGAGTCTTATCCGGTTCCAGAAATAGGACAAGCTATAAAATATATTGAGATGAACGAGTGTAGCCCACCTATAAATTCAAACCTTGGTTTTCATCTTTTGTGGGTTGAGGGGGTAAAAAAGGGGGGACAACCAAACCCGTCTGAAAATTGGCCAGAATTAGAAGAAATGGCTTTAAGTAAAATAAGAATGGATTGGTATAGAGATTGGATTGAAAAAGCTAGACTTAATTTTAATATACAAATTAAACAGTAAATTTGTGAGTAACATAAAAAATTATGTTGATAAGTTCAATAATATAAAAAAATGAAAACCTTTATAAACATAAATTTTTATTTATCAACATAAAGTAATTTATTAGATAATAAATAGATATTTAATAAAACAGTTACTTTACCTTCTTTTTTTTCTTTTTTATTAACAAAACAACATTATAAATAAAAATAACTTAATAGATAGTAAAAAATATATTTTATAGTCATTGATAAGATCAATTATTAAATTGAATCTTGTATTTGGGTATTAGTTTTTAACAAAAAAATATTATTAAAGGAATAACATAGAATGAGAATTTTTAAATACACAAAAAAAATCTCTTTTATCTTATTGTTTATTTCAGTTTGCACACTTAATTCGCAACAGAGATCTTTTAAAGATGAAAACGGAATATATCTAGCTTGTGAAAAGATGCCAGAAATAACTGGGGGGTTGAAAACAATAGCTTCAATGTTAAAATACCCGCCAAAAGCAAAAAAAGAAAAAGTTCAAGGGATGGTATATGTGCAATTTATAGTTGATGAAAAAGGGAAAATAAGCTCAAAAAAGGTAATTAGATCTTTAGGAGCCGGCTGTGATGAAGAGGCTTTAAGGGTTATTTCCCTTTTGAAAATAAAACCTGGTTATGATAAAGGGAAACCAGTGAAAGTAAAAATGACATTACCCTTTAGATTTAAGCTTTAATATATTAAAAGTGTATAAAAAATTTCTTTCATTTTTATTTATAACATACCTGTCGGGTTACTCATTTACAAACCTCACAGTAGAAAATGGGCTTTCAGATAATCTTGTTCATACTATATTGATTGACGGAAGAGGTTTTTTATGGATTGGAACTGATGAAGGACTAAATAGATATGATGGTTATGATGTAAAAGTATATAGATCAAATCCTTTTGATGAAAAAACAATATCTGGAAATAGGGTTTGGACTTCCTTTATAGATACAAAAGGAGACATTTGGTTTGGAACAGACAACAGCGTTGATTATTACAACTGGTCAAACGATACTTTTATAAGATATCAAATTGACAGCAGACCAACAAATTTTTTTCAAGAAGAAGATGAAACTATATGGGTAACAACTCTTGACAAAGGAATTATAAAAATAAAACCAAGTGAAAAAACAAAAGAAAACTTAGTATCAAAAAAAGAAGATATAAGCACCCTTTCTAACAACAGTTTTTCGGTTTTTCAAAAAAAACCAATTGTCCAGTCCGATTCAGGGTTGTGGATTGGAACAAATAAAGGCTTAAATTTTTATAATAAGGAAAAAAACAAATTTAAGCGTTTTTTCTCATCTGATAACCCCAACACAATATCAAACAATACAATAAACACACTTCACATAGATGCTGATTTTGTTTGGGTCGGCACGAATATGGGGCTTGATAGAATAAATTTACAAACTCACGACGTTCAACGAATGGCCTATACTAATTGGTTTTCTATGACAGGCATGTACGCTGTCACTCAAATCATACCATTCGAAAAAAACAATACGATGGAAGGTGGGTTTTGGATGTCAACATATTCTGGTTTGGTTTATTATGATAAAAACATGGAAAGTTGGTACGACGTTGAACATGAACTTGTTTTCGGCAAACCTATTAACAACGTTATAAAGGATGTAAATGGTGATCTCTGGATAGACTTGAATGGAGAACTTGTTTTTTTTAACACATCCTCATTTTATTACCAATACGGATCCATAACAGAAACAGATCTTACTTTAATAGAAAAAAAAATTGGAGAGGAGCGTTCTATATCAGATGTTTCTCTAACAGCTATGGTATCAAATCAGAAATATGGAACCTGGTTAGGCACACCGAAAGGCGTCAGTAGGTTAGTCCAAACAGATAATATTTTTTTCACGATCACAAAAGAGAAATCAAACCACGAGAAGATCTTTGTTGATAGAAACAACAATATATGGGCAACAAGCGAAACAGGATTAAGACAATATAATAACAGGGGGGAAAACAAAAGATACTTCGGTTCTGACCCAACAAATATTAATACATTAATTACTGAAGAATGTGGACCTTTTATAGTTGATAATGAAAGGAACTCTGTTTGGGTAGCCTCCAAATTCAACGGCTTATCAAAAATAGAATTAGGTTTTGATTTAAGAACTGAAAAAGATTTTATAAACACTCAAAAAGTAGAAAGGTATTTCCACGACAGTAATAATATAGAGACAATTTTAGATGGAAGCATAAACCAAATGTATTTGGATAGCGAAGGAGTTCTTTATATATCGTTTAAAAGCGGGGTTGTTACTATTAATGGAACAAAAATTAAAAGGTTTAAGTTTTCAGATGAAATTGGGAATTACCACCTTTCGGATATAAGCAGTTTTCTTGAAACATCAAAAGGAGACTTTTGGGTTGGCTCTAAAAACCACGGGTTGTTTAAACTTAATAAAAAAGATATGTCGGTAATTAAACATTATAAACTTGATAAAACAAACAAACAAAGTTTTTCATCAAGCGTTGTATTTGCTTTATATGAAGATAAAAACAAAACTTTGTGGATAGGTACGGGCGGAGATGGGCTTTATAAATACATAGAAGAGAAAGATGGTTTTTTGCGAAACACAATTTTTAATGGGTTACCAAGCAACACAATTATTTCCCTTCAAGAAGATGGAACCGGTCAATTGTGGATTGGAACCAGAAATGGATTATCAAGGCTTAATACTGAAAATATGACTTTTACAAACTTTGGCCCAACAGACGGTATGAACCATAGAATTTTTAAACCAAACAGTTTAGCCAAAAACAGTGAAAACAAAATGTTTGTTGCAGCTGCGAATGATATAGTTTCGTTTGAACCATCCAACTTAACAAAGAATGACACACCACCCAAACTTGCTATATCGTCACTAAGTGCATTTGACGAAGAAAACAACAAAATAAAAAAAGATATGAAAAACCAACGCGTCGTTGTATCTAGTAATGAGAAAAAAATAGAAATCGAAGTTGTGGGTCTAAGTTATATAAAAACAGAAAAAAACAAATTTAAATACCGTTTATCAAAACACACATCTGGTTGGGTCGACCTTGGAAAACAACGCAAAATAACATTTCAAGGGCTACAACCAGAGGAATACACGTTCAACTTCATGGCAAGTAACAACGACAACGTATGGAGCCAACCGAGCGAAGATCTCATCATTATAGTAAGACCTCCTTTTTATAAAACAACCTGGGCCTACTCCGCATACCTTGGAATTATGTTTTTGACAACATTTGGAGCTGTTAAAAGAAGAGACAAGAAACAAATAGAAAAATTAGAGGAAGGAAGAAGAGCAAAAGAATTAGAAGAGGCTCGACAGTTCCAAATGAAGATGCTCGGAAAGTGCCCAAAAGTTATGGATTTAGAAATTTCAGCAGGTATAAAAACCGCTACGGAGGTAGGTGGGGATTATTATGACTTTTTTCCAAGTAACGACAGTTTATATGTTGTTGTTGGTGATGCGACGGGACACGGTATGACAGCAGGAATGATGGTGTCCATTACTAAAGCTGGTTTATACGGGACACCCCCAAACATACCACCCAACGAGGTTTCTTTTATATTAAATAGAACAATTAAATCTATCGAACTAGGTAAAAATAAAATGGCAATTAATATTGCCCGGTTTTGGAGCGATAAAGTTGAACTTACGTCTGCGGCAATGCCACCATTATATCACTACAAGGCAATATCTGGTGATGTTGATGAAATCCTACTGGAGGGGCTTCCCCTTGGAAGCTTTAAAGGTGAAACATACAGTCAAGTTGAAATCCCCTCTAAACCAGGTGATGCATTTGTGTTTATTTCAGATGGTTTACCAGAAGCCACAAACAAAAGCGACAATATGTTAGGATATAAGGCGGTTTTAGAGTGTGTCAAAGAAAACGGGAAAAACTCAGCGGAGGAAATTAAACAATCCCTTTTCGATTTGGGAGCGGCATGGTTAAATGGAGTTCAAAACCAGGACGATATCACTGTGGTTGTTGTAAAAAAAGTTGAACAAAAAGATTAACTAGAAAATGTTTCTTTAATTAAAAAACAGGGACCATAATGAAAAAAATTAACCCAACAGTAGAATTAACAATTCCAGTTTTACCAGACATGGAACTATTAGCAACACAAACATCTGCTGCCGTTGCAAAACACATGAACCTTGATGAAGAAAAAACAGCCGAAATAAATATGGCTTTAAGCGAAGCTTGTATTAATGCATTTGAACATAGTGGATCTGAAAGCGAAATAGAGATACACTTTAAAATATCAAAAGATTCTCTAATTATACAAGTAACCGATAGTGGAAAGGGGTTTGATAAGTCAAAGGTTGACATTCCAAACATTGAAGAAAAAATATCCTCAGACTACAAAAGAGGATGGGGTTTAAAATTAATTGAAGAACTAATGGATACAGTAAAGTTTGACTCCTCAGAAGAAGGAACCACTGTAACCATGACAAAGAAAAAGTAGTTGGGAGCGACAATGTCTGATTTTAAAATATCTATAAAAGAACACGAAGAATTAATAATTATACAAACAGAAGGGTACCTAAACAATGTGGGTGGCGAGGTGATAGCAAAAGAAATTTATTCCCAAATCGAAAAAGGTAAGAAAAAGTTTGTCCTAAATATGGAAAAATCTCCAGTTGTTAATAGTATTGGTGTGTCTATTTTAATTGAAATCATTGAAAAACTACAGGATGTTGATGGTACCCTTGGATACTATAACCTTGCACCTATAGTAGATAAGACATTCAACATAATGGGTTTAACGAAATATAGTAAAATTTATTCTAACGAAAATGAGGCTTTGAACAGCTAAAACAACCAAAATGGATTCACCAAATAATGGAAAAATCGAAGAAGATGACAAAGTAAACCATTATTTAACAGCTCTAATTGAGCTTGGTGATGTTTTAATTAATAAAGATCAAACGAGAGACGTCACAAGATCCCTTCTGAGACTTATGCTTGGACTTGTTGTTGCGCCAAAAGGAGCAATTTTTATATATAGCGAAAAAAGCTCAGTCTTTTTTCCTATCGCGTTACAAGGATTTGACTACAGTGAACCAATACCGACAGACACGTATCTGATCCAAAACCTTGAGTTTCACGCAAACTCATTCTTAGATTTAAAAAAAGTCAGCCAAATTAAAAACAACCACTTTATTGATTCAGTTGAAGAGCTTGGCGCGAGGATAACTGTACCTCTTTATTTTCGAAAAGATCCCTTGGGTATCTTATTTATAGGAGATAAGATGATGGGTGAAAAGTTTAACAACCTGGATAAAAATGTTATAAGTGTAATATCAAACCATCTTGTAAAATCCCTACATAACACAAAACTATTATCAGAGCTTGATAAGAAAAGGAACGCTCTTAACGTAAAACTATTAGAACAACAAACACTGTTTGATATAAGTGTTGCCATTAGCTCCGTTTTAGATGTGGAAAAGTTATTAGAAGATGTTTTATGGAGGTCTGTTGGGGTTCTAAACGCATCCAAAGGAATGATAGTTTTGGAAAGCAAAAATAGTCCTATTCTAAAAACATCTGCTTCTTTCAATTGGAAAACAGAGAGCATACTCCTTTCAAAAAGCTTAGATGTGTTTTCGTTGATCAGTAAAAATCGATATGGTTTTGTTTTTTCAAAAAAAAACAAAGGGAGCATACAAGACAAATTAAACGAAACAAACCTCGTTGTCTCCCCGATCAGCACTAAAAACAAAAAAATTGGTTATATGATATTGTGTAATAAAGAGACAAGAAAAGGAATTGTCCCCTTTTCAGATGATGACTTGAGTTTATTGACCGCTCTATCTAATCAAGCGGCGGTAGCAATAGACAATGCTTTTCTTTTTGGTGATATTTCTGAGTCAAAACAATTTAATGAAAGCGTTTTGGGTAGTGTCGCAACAGGGGTGATAACACTAAATGAATTAGGCGAGATTGATTCAATAAACCCAGCGGCTTTGAAAATATTAAGAAAAGAAAAAGATAAAACAAAAGGAAACCATTACATGTTTCTTTTTGAAAAAGATTCAAACATAATTGAATTGATCCAAAAAACAGAAAACACTGAAGAAACACAAACAGAGCAAAATATTTTCTTCAAGACGGTCTCTGAAGATACAAAGGTCAATGTCTCTATGTCACCAAGAAAGGGTGCGGATGGAAAGACTATGGGGGTTGTTATTTCAATTGAAGACATTTCAGATGTTAGCAAATTAAAAAACACATTTAAGCGATATGTGTCTAAACAAGTTGTTGATGAAATACTTGATGACGAAACAAAGCTTAACCTCGGGGGGGAAGAGCGGGAAATAACAGTTCTTTTTAGTGATATTAGAGGGTTTACTTCTATGGCCGAAAACATGAACCCCGAAGAAGTTGTTTCTACGCTTAATGAGCACTTTAAAGCGATGATTGAAATTGTTTTTAAATATAACGGAACCTTAGATAAAATAGTGGGAGATCAACTTATGATTGTTTTTGGCGCACCAATATCAAACAAAGATGATACAAAAAGAGCGGTAAACACAGCCCTAGATATGCAATCAAAAGTAAAAACAATTAACAAAGCTAGAACCAAAAAGGGGGCGGATCCGGTTTATATTGGTATCGGTGTTAACAAAGGACTGGCGGTTTCTGGAAACATTGGATCTGACGAAAGAATGGATTATACTATAATAGGCGACACTGTGAATCTTGGGGCAAGGTTATGTTCGGTGGCAAAACCAAATGAGATATTAATATCACAAAGTGTTTATAGCGATATAAAGAACGGATTCAAGTGTAAAACATTAGAACCAATTAGGGTCAAAGGGAAAAAAGAAAAAGTTTTGGTTTATTCTGTGGGTTGAAAAAGAAATGGATGTAATCAAAGTTCAGAAATCCTTTTTAATAAAACTGCTTATTTGGTATTTTCCATTAGATTTAGAATTAAAAAACAATAGTTTAATTACGTTGTTATACACAGAACAGTAATGAAATTTTCCACATCCAAAACTGAACTGCTTCAAGCACTACAAAAAGTATCTAAAGCTTCTCCTACAAGGTCAACATTACCAATACTAAGTTGTGTTTTAGTAGACGCAACAGAGAACAGAACAACGCTTCGCGCAACCGACTTGGAGTTAACTATTCAGGTGGTAATATCAGTAAGCCTTGAAATGGCTGGGTCTATAGCCTTACCATTAAAAACTTTAATGGATATAACAAATGAACTACCAGAGACTCGACTTACTCTGACGGTTGACGAAAAAAACAAGTTAGAGATTCAAACTGAATCAGGAACATATGACTTGATGGGGAAACCGGCTATTGAATTTCCTGAGATGCCAGAGAATGCAAAAACAGGATCTATACAAGTTGATTCAAAAGCATTAAAAAACACAATCGAGACAACTCTTTTTGCCGTAAGTAAAGATGAACTCAAGCCGGCTTTATCGGGGGTGTTATTTAGGTTTTCTTCTTCAGTTTTGATAGCGGTCTCAACCGATGGTCATAGGTTGGTTAAACACACTCAAAAGAATATAGATGAACCTAATTATCAGGGAGACATTATTATACCTAGAAAGTTCCTTTCATTTCTTTCAACCCAACTTAGATCTGGTACACTAACCCTTGAGATAGGAGATACACACCTAACAGCAACAATTCACGATGATATGATCCTCACTAGACTTATTGATGAAAAATTCCCAGACTATGAAAATGTAATCCCAAAAGACAATGAAAACGTTTTAACCGTTGATAAAAAACTTTTTTTGGGTGCGATAAAGAGAGTTTCTATATTTTCTAACAAATCAACCCACCAAATAGCACTTAAATTAAGTAGTGATAGCTCTAAAATAACAACAGAAGACCCAGAGCAATCATCAAAAGCTCAGGAGAAAATAGTTGGCGAATATTTTGGTGAAAAACTAGAAATTGGTTACAACTCTGAATATCTTAAAGACGTTGTTCAGCATGTCAAAGGAAATAAAATTGTCGTAAGGTTAAATACACCCATAAGCGCTGCGCTTTTTAGCCCAGAATCAAATGAAGAAACATCAGATAGTTTAATGCTTTTAATGCCTATTAGACTGAATGACTGAAAAAGAAGGTTCTCGCTTTAGCCGATGCCTATCCATCGACTCAAACTTGTTTCGGTTCGTAATCATGAAAAATCAGAATTTATTTTCGGCCCTGGTGTTACTGTGATTTGGGGTCAAAATGGATCAGGTAAAACAACTGTTCTTGAGTCTATTAATACACTGTCTTTGGGTAACAGTTTTAAAACCAATAAACAAAAAGAACTTATAAGCGTAGATCAAAAAGAATCCTTTATTTATGGGGAGTTTAATTCTTCAAATTATCAAGATTCAATCGTTGCAAATATTTCGAATCAAAAAGGACAGCAAATCAAACTAAATGGAAAAAAAATCTTAGGAAGGAAAGCCCTTCTAGGTAGGAACCCAACCGTAATTCTTTCACCTGAAGAGCAAGGCCTAACGCAAGGGCCACCATCACGAAGAAGAAAGTTCTTTAATAAAACTTTTTCAGTCGTATCTAAAAAATATTTCCAACTCTTGCAAAACTATAATAAAACAAAAAAACAAAGAAACTCTGTAGTCTCACAGTATAAAAACTATACCACCACAAACAACTCTCTGGACCCATGGAATATTCAACTTGCTTCTTTTGGGTCTAGTCTTTGGCAAATGAGGGCAGACTTGATGCTTGCCTTTAATTCTAGATTAGAACAGGTATCGCAACTATTTGGGTTAGGCCTTAAAGTAGAAATCAAATATAATCCTGCTTTGTACCAAACAGAAGAATATCTAACGGAATTAGAAAAACGCATAAAAAGAGATGCCGTTTTAGGAAGGACGTCTTTTGGTCCTCATTGCGATGAAATGGTAATTAAAGTTTTTGGTAAGAACATAAAAATGTTTGGGTCTCAAGGTGAGCACAAACTTGCTTTGATAGTTTTGAAATTAACAGAGTTGTTTTTTATAAAAACAAACACAGGTATAACACCAATCCTTTTATTGGATGACCTCTTTTCAAAACTTGACTTACAAAGGAGCAATCAAACAATAGATTTATTAAAAAAACTCGAAAAAGAATACGAAGAGCCGATCCAAACTGTGTTAACTACTACTGATGTTTTAGATATCCAAAACACAGCTTTAAAAGTACCAATAAAAAAAAGATACACTTACCATTTGGTTCGATAGTGGAACATATATCAAAAACAATAAAAAACTTTTTAAAAAACACAGGCCTTGAAAAAGGTGTTGCTCAGTATAAGGTTATTGAAAAGTGGCCAGATATAGTAGGGGAGAAAATCTCAGAGAATGCATTCCCAGAGTCTATAGAGCATGGGGTGTTGGTACTTAGGGCTAAAACCCCAGCCTGGACACAGGAGTTGCACTTTCAAAAAAAAAAAATAATTGATATAATAAATAAAAAAACGCAGAAAAAGATAGTTAAGGATATAAGGTTTATATGAGTACTGAAATACAATCCAAACAATATAGCGCTGAAAGCATTAAGGTATTAGAGGGCTTAGAAGCGGTAAGGAAACGCCCCGCTATGTACATTGGGGATGTTGGAAAAAGAGGTTTGCACCATCTTGTTTACGAGGTGGTTGACAACTCGATTGATGAAGCTCTTGCAGGGTTTTGTACAAAAGTAACGGTGGTTTTTAATAAAAACGGATCAGTGACAGTAGAAGATAATGGTAGGGGAATCCCCGTAGATATACACAAGGAAGAAAAAAAACCGGCATTAGAGGTAGTGATGACAGTACTTCATGCGGGTGGAAAATTTGACAAAGGTTCATATAAGGTTTCAGGTGGACTTCATGGGGTGGGTGTTTCGGTGGTTAACGCATTATCAGAGTGGCTTTGGGTAGAAGTAAAAAGAGAGGGTAAGGTGCACCGCCAGGATTATAAAATTGGTGAACCACAAAATGATTTAAAAGTAACAGGTGTTTCGAAAAAAACAGGCACAAAAGTTTGTTTTTTTCCTGACAGCACTGTCTTTAAAACTACACGCTTTGAATACTCAATTATAGCTGAGCGCCTTAGAGAACTCGCTTATTTAAATAGCGGTTTAGAGATTGTTCTAAAAGACGAGAGGAGCGATGATGGAGAATCAGACTCATTCAGATTTAAAGGAGGGTTGAGTGATTTTGTTAAATATTTAGATGAAAACAACAACCCACTACACAATAAGGTGGTGACTGTTCAAAAAGAAGATGGAGATGTGCCTGTTGATGTTGCTTTAAGATACGGGAATACTTATAATGATAATATTCTAACCTTTGTAAATAATATTAATACTATTGAGGGGGGTACGCACCTGTCGGGTTTTCGTTCAGCGCTCACAAGGGCGATGAACAACCATGCATCGAAAAACAATCTAATTAAAACAAAGAAAAACGAGAAGCTAACCCTCACAGGAGAAGATTTTAGGGAAGGGCTAACTGCTATTATCAGCGTAAAAGTTGCAGAACCACAGTTTGAAGGCCAAACAAAAACAAAACTAGGAAATGGGGAAATTAAAGGTTTTGTTGATAAAATAGTCTATGAGGGAATTCTGGATTTTCTTGAACAAAACCCCTCAATAGGCAGGAGAATAATTGAAAAAGCTCTCTTGGCTGCCAGAAGCAGAAGCGCAGCAAGAAAAGCGAGAGAGTTAATTAGAAGAAAGAGCGCATTGGGCGGTTCGTCTTTGCCAGGGAAACTTTCTGATTGTTCCAACCGAGACCCAGCTTTTTGTGAGCTTTACCTTGTTGAAGGAGACTCAGCAGGCGGGTCTGCAAAACAAGGTAGGGATCGTAGAACACAAGCGATATTGCCTCTACGAGGTAAGGTAATAAACTCCGAAAAAGCACGTGTTGATAAACTTCTATCTAATAATGAAGTACAATCCATGATTACAGCCCTAGGTGCTGGTTTTGGAGGATCTGAAGAAGAGGCTGGTGAAAAATCCTCTGGTGATTTCAATGTTGAAAAATTACGCTATCATAAGATTATCATAATGACAGATGCGGATGTAGATGGGTCACATATAAGGACACTTCTTCTAACATTTTTTTATAGGAAAATGAAAGAAGTAATTGATGGAGGATATTTGTACATGGCTCTTCCACCACTATATAGAGTTGCCCAAGGGAAAAAAGAGGCATATGCATTTGATGATAATGAAAGGGACCTTATTATAGAGCGGATGAAAAAGGATAATAAAAACACGAAAGTTTCTATTCAGCGCTACAAGGGCCTTGGTGAAATGAATGCTGAGCAATTATGGGAAACAACCATGGATCCTGAAAGAAGAACTCTTTTACAGGTGACGGTTGAGAGCGCTGGAGAAGCAACTGAAACATTCCAGGATTTGATGGGAAGTGATGTTGAAGCTCGAAGAACGTTCATTGAAAAAAACGCAAAATTTGTTGTTAATCTAGATATTTAAATAATCAGGGATTTTTATGGTTGATTTTAACAGAGATAATACTCTCCCAAGAGATATTGTGGATGAAATGAAAGAGAGCTATCTAAACTATTCAATGTCAGTTATTGTTTCTAGGGCTCTTCCCGATGTGAGAGATGGGCTAAAACCAGTTCATCGCCGCATTTTATACGGGATGAGTGAATTGGGGTCTAATTGGAACAGGCCCTATAAAAAATCAGCAAGAATCGTTGGGGATGTATTAGGAAAATACCATCCTCATGGAGACGGTTCTATTTATGATGCTTTGGTGAGGATGGCACAAGAATTTTCTATGAGATATGAGCTTGTTGATGGCCAAGGAAATTTCGGTTCTATTGATGGTGACAATGCTGCTGCAATGCGATATACGGAATCAAGAATGACAAAACTATCGAGTGAGATGCTGAAAGACCTCGATAAAAACACTGTTGAGTGGGAACCAAACTTTGATGAAACACTTAAAGAGCCGTCTGTCTTACCTTCTTCTATTCCAACACTGTTGATCAATGGATCTGAAGGTATAGCGGTGGGAATGGCAACAAAGATTCCACCCCACAACATAACTGAAGTTTTAAATGGGATAATCTCTTTGATCGATAATAGCGATATAACAATAGAAGAACTGATGAAAGATATCAAAGGGCCTGATTTTCCAACGGCAGGTCTTATTTTAGGAATGGATGGTTTGAAAAGTGCATACGAAACAGGAAGAGGAAAAATTAAAATGAGGGCAAAGGCTCACATCGAGTCTGCAAAAAATGGGAAGGACAGTATCGTAATCACTGAAGTACCCTATCAAACTAACAAAGCAAACGTTGTTGAAAAAATAGCGGACCTTGTTAGAGATAAAAAAGTAATAGGAATAACAGACCTTCGAGACGAGTCCGATAAAGACGGTATCAGGGTTGTAATTGAAACAAAAAGAGATGCAGTGCCTGAAATAATTCTCAATCAACTCTATAAACACACACAACTACAAGACACCTTTGGAATTATTCTTCTTGCGCTTGTTGATGGTATTCCAAAAATAATGCCCCTAAAAACTGTTTTAAATCATTTTATAGAATTCAGGCACGAGATAGTTGTGCGTAGGACAACATATGAATTAGAGCAGGCTGAGGCAAGGGCCCATATTCTTGAAGGTTTAAAAATTGCTCTAGATAATATTGATGAGATAATAGCAATTATTCGCGGCAGCAAAGACCCCCTTCAAGCTAAGGAAGGTTTAATGAATGGTTTTAACTTATCAGAGTTACAGGCCCAGGCAATTTTAGACATGAGATTACAGAGGCTGACCGGTCTTGAGGTAGAGAAAGTAGTAGAAGAGTATAAAGAGTTAATAAAACTTATTTCCCACCTAAAAGGAATCCTCGAAAGTAAAAGCCAGAGAATGGATATTATAAAATCAGAAATGATTGAAATAAGAAACCAATATGGAGACGAAAGACGAACAGAAATCGTACCCGTAGATTCTGACTTTTCAATGGAAGATATGATCGCAGAAGAAGAAGTTGTCCTAACAATTACTCACCAAGGATATATAAAAAGAACTGCCTTAAATACATACCGCACCCAAAGAAGGGGAGGCCGAGGCGTTCAGGGCGCTATGAGCAAAGATGAGGATTTTGTAGAGCACTTATTCATTGCAAACACTCATAATTATATGCTCTTTTTTACGGACCAAGGAAAATGTTACTGGTTAAAGGTATATGATATTCCGCAAGGAGGAAGGGCGACCCGGGGGAGAGCGATTGTAAACTTAATCGGTTGTGAACCAGGTGAAAAGGTTGAGGCGTTTGTTAGTGTAAAAGAATTCGATGATAGTCACTATATAGTGATGTGCACAAGAAATGGAATTGTTAAAAAAACTGTGTTGTCTGCATATGGAAACCCAAGAAAAGGGGGTATATACGCAATCGACATCCGTGATGGAGATAAGTTAATTGAAGCACGGATCTCTAATGGGGAGCACGATATCTTACTAGGCACTTATGAAGGAAAGTCCATACGTTTCTCGGAAAACAATATCCGGGCAAGCGGTCGAAAAACCATGGGCGTAAAAGGAATCTCCCTAGGATCAAAAGAAGACTATGTGGTCGGAATGCTCATCGTCAGAAGAGAAGGAACAATTCTTGTTGCAACTGAAAAAGGAATGGGTAAAAGAACAGATGTAATTCAATACCGAACCCAAAGCCGGGGCGGAAAAGGGGTTATGACGATGAGATGCACAGAAAAAACTGGGAAAATGGTAAACATAATGGAGGTTGTAGACTCAGATGATCTCATTATCATAACAGATTCAGGGGTTCTGATGAGACAACCAGTTTCTGATATAAGAAGTATTGGAAGGGTTACACAGGGTGTAAAACTTGTTAAACTTGATCAAGGAGCTAGTATATCCTCTATTACAAGGGTTATCAGTGAAGATACAGAAACTAAAGAACCAATAACAGATGACACCTCAGGTTCAAATAAAGAAGAGGATAATGAAACATCAGAGGAATGAGCCTAAAGTCCAAACTATCCCAGATTAAAGAAAACATCTTTGCCGCAAAGGAGAAATCAGGGCTTGGTTCTTCAGTAAAAATCATTGCGGTTACTAAGACTCGTCCTTTTTCTATCATCAGAGAATGTTATCAATTAGGTATAAAATCTATCGGTGAAAATCGAGTCCAAGAGGCAGACTATAAGTTTAAATCTTTTCTTGATATGCCTGAAATGGAAAGAAGGTTTATTGGACACTTGCAATCGAATAAAATAAATAAGTGTCTAGAACTATTTGACACAATCGATTCGATTGACTCTGTTAAACTATCAAAGAAAATCTCAAACAAGGGGACTCATTTAGGAAAAACTATTCCGGTCCTGCTAGAGGTCAATACTAGTGGGGAAATCCAAAAACATGGTTTTTTACCAGGAGAAGAAGATGAGATGTTGTCCTGCCTTGAATTGCCTGGAATTAACGTAAAAGGACTCATGACCGTTGGACCAAATACAAATGATGAAAAAAAAATAAGAAATTCTTTTATTAGGCTCAGAAACCTTAAAACGAGCCTGAATGAACAGTTTGGAGGAGCGCATCTTTCGGAATTATCCATGGGGATGAGTGGAGACTATCAGTGTGCTGTAGAAGAAGGTTCAACAATGGTAAGGTTGGGTACCATATTATTTGGCCCAAGACTATAAAGATTTTGCTTCAATATAAAATTTAATTTGAATGAAAAAAGGTCAAAAAAGATTAAAAAGAGCAGTGAATACCCTCCGCTTTTATAACATACCAATGGACAAAAAAATTAAAGACAATGAAACAATGACTGCATTTGTCAAAGAATCTATAGCAACTTGCAATAGTTTAATAAAAAAAGAATAATTTAATTGCCAATAGTTAAATAATACTTGTGTTATATAAACTGTTATAAGATGATTTAATCTTCATTACTGTTTCTACTTCTTAAATCGGTAATTTTGACCCGACTTTTAACTACAAAATGAAAAAAATTAATCCACAAAAATATAATCTATCACCAAGGACTATAATGTTCAAAAAACAAGATAGCATTATCATTATAATAGATAGAAAGAGCAGAATTATAATGAAAGATGGAGAAAGATTGCTAAAACAGGCTCAACAAATAAAAGAATTGGAGCCGGGATCAAAGATAAAAATAGCAACTTCAGCCCCCATTTGCAGTAAAACAAAGGCGTACCTTGATAACCAAGAAATTCCTTTTATGAGCCTGTCGGTTCTTGAGCTTCCTTCATGATCTCTAAATATGTTTTACCACAAGATAAATTTATATCACGTGAAGTTTTTTCATTAGCCCTTCCTGTTATTTTGTCAAATTTGAGCAGGGTCCTTATGAGCTTGATTGATGTTGCGATGGTAGGTAGGCTTGGGGCCGCGGCAATAGCCGCTACGGGGATGGGGGCAATGCTTTTTTGGGGTTCTCTTAGCGTTGTGATGGGAATCAGAACTGCTGTACAAACAGTTACTTCTAGAAGACTTGGCCAAAAAAAAAATGATCAGTGTGGCACAGCTTTTCATAATGGTCTTATCATGGCTACCATCTATAGTGTCCCTGTATCCATAGCTGGATGGTCACTTTCCAAGGAGTTTGTTCCATTTTTTATACAAGATTCTTTAGGTACTTCACTTGCAATTGATTATTGCTCCATCATTTTTTTGAGTCTAATCTTTTCATCTTATAGTTTTGTTTTTCAAGGGTTTTATAATGGAATTGAGAAAACAAAAATTCATTTAACCGTAACGGTAACCAGCAACTTAATAAATATATATCTAAATGCAGGTCTAATATATGGGACTCAAGGATTAGATAACTTTTTTTCTACAACAGTCCCTTTCCTTTCTTTTTTAAAACCTCTTTGGGGTTGGACTTTTTTCCCGTCATTAGGTGTAAAAGGTGCAGCTATATCAACTCTTGTTGCTTCAGCGTGGTTAGTTTTACATTATTCATTCTTTCTATTTCAGGGAACTATCCGAGAAAAGTTTAACGTTTTTTCTTTTTCATCGGATGTAAAAATGATGAAGCGTCAACTATCGCTGGCAATACCACAAGGAATTCAAGAACTGATTATTGCTGGTGGGTGGTCTGCATTCTATAAAATTATGGGAATTATAGGTTTAGTAGAGCTAGCAACCACTCAATTGATCTTTACAATAATGCATGCATCTTTTATGCCAGCAATAGGAGTTGGTCAAGCTTGTTCTACCTTAGTGGGAAAATATATGGGTGAGAATAAAGTCGAGAAATCACTTTCAAGCATAAAAGAGTCTGTCCGCCTATCTGAATATATTATGGGAACAATGGGTGCTCTCTTTATTTTGTTCCCAAAGTTTTTCCTTTATCTATTTACTTCAGATGACGAAATTATATCGCTTGGAACCTTTGGTCTGAGAATAGTTGGTTCTTTACAATTCATTGATGCAATTGGAATTACATTATGGTTTGCTTTATCAGGTGCAGGGAACACCTTGTTTCCAGCGATGGTGGAATCAGTTCTGATATGGGGGATTGTAGTCTTTGGAAGCTATATGATTGGTGTGGTAATGAATGTTGGTTTCGTAGGCCCTTGGCTTCTATTCCCTATTTACATGGGATTATTTTCATCAATAATGGTTTGGAAAATCAGAAAAGGGGACTGGAAAGAAATAGAAGTTTGATTTGATTTTTAAGTAAATTAGAAATTAGCATTAACCCTAATTAAATTTTAAAAATGACCGAAAAATACAAAGATACGGATCCTCAAGAAACTCAAGAGTGGGTAGAGTCGATTGAAGATGCTCTTGAGGAACATGGTTTTGAAAGAACGAGGTTCCTTCTTGAAGAGCTAATTGATTACGCCCAAGCAAAAGGTGCGCGACTTCCATTCAATACGAATACTCCATTTGTAAATACAATTCAAAGAAAATTTCAACGAGATTTTCCTGGCAATCAACAAATAGAGGGCTATATAGAATCCTTGATTCGGTGGAATGCAATGGCAATGGTTGTAAGAGGAAATACCGAATCCCCAGGTCTTGGAGGACATATATCTACCTACGCATCGGTTGCAACTCTTTATGAGGTCGGTTTCAATCATTTTTTTAGAGGGCCTGATCATCAAAAAGGAGCAGACCTTGTCTTTTTTCAGGGTCATTCTTCACCTGGAGTGTATTCTAGGGCCTTTCTTGAAGGTAGATTGAGCCAGGATGAATTAAAAAACTTTAGAAGAGAACTTTCTACAGAAGGTGGGCTGTCCTCTTATCCGCACCCTTGGCTAATGCCAAGCTTTTGGCAGTTTGCGACAGTGTCAATGGGACTTGCTCCTGTTATGGCTATCTACCAGGCGCGTTTTTTAAATTACTTAATAGATAGAAATCTCGTTGATGATAATCATAGAAAAGTGTGGGCGTTTTTAGGAGACGGTGAGATGGATGAGCCAGAGTCAAAAGGCGCACTTACTCTAGCTTCTAGAGAAGAATTAGACAATTTAATTTTCGTCATCAATTGTAATCTGCAAAGATTAGATGGTCCAGTCAGAGGAAATGGAAATGTTATACAAGAGCTAGAAGGAGCATTCAGAGGGGCTGGTTGGAATGTTATAAAATTAATATGGGGTAGTGAATGGGATGAATTGTTTGAAAAAGACACCTCAGGTAAGCTCTTAGAAAGGTTAGGAGAAATAGTCGATGGAGATTTACTAAAATATGTAGTTGAGGACGGTGCATATTTCAGAAAGCATTTCTTTGGAAAATACCCTGAGCTACTTGAATTAGTATCTCATTTAAGTGATGACGACTTAGCAAAGTTAAAGCTGGGAGGTCATGACCCAATAAAAGTATATAATGCGTATTTGAGTGCGGTCAACCATAAAGGGAGCCCAACCGTTATACTTGCACGCACGATTAAGGGTTTTGGAATGGGTGAGGCTGGAGAGGGTAGAAATATAACTCACAATCAAAAAAAATTAAATAAGAATGAACTCTTATATTTTAGAGATAGGTTTAATATTAAACTTTCTGATGAAGAAGCTATCCACGCGCCGTTTTATAGTCTTGATTTAGATAGTGAAGAACTACAATATCTGAAAAATAAGAGGCAGAAGCTTGGTGGTTACCTACCAGCGAGAATTGTTCCAAATGTAAAAATGGAAGTTCCTGATGTTTCCATTTTTAAAGAGCTTTTGAATGGAACCGGAGAAAGAGCAATCTCCACTACAATGGCTTTCGTAAGATTACTTACAATTATTAGTAAAGATAAAAATATTGGTAAGCAGATCGTGCCAATTATTCCTGATGAGGCAAGAACCTTTGGCATGGATCCTCTATTTCGTCAATTAGGAATTTATGCTCATAAGGGTCAGCTTTACGATCCAGTTGACTCAGATCAATTTCTCTATTACAAAGAGTCTAAAGATGGGCAAATTCTTGAAGAAGGAATAAATGAAGCAGGTGCAATATCTTCTTTTATTGCCGCAGGGATGAGCTATACCACCAACGGTGTGCAGATGGTTCCCTTTTATATTTATTATTCCATGTTTGGGTTTCAAAGAGTCTGGGACTTTATATGGGCTGCAGGGGACATGCGAGTCAGGGGATTCCTCTTAGGGGGTACGGCAGGCAGAACCACTCTAAATGGAGAGGGTTTACAACATCAAGATGGACACAGCCATTTAGCTGCAGCTGCTACTCCAAATATAAAAGCATATGACTTAGCATATACTTATGAAATTGCATTAGTAATTCACAGAGGAATTAAAGAAATGTTTCATGATCAAAAAGATGTGATTTATTACATTACAGTGGAGAATGAAAATTATGTTCATCCTCCTATGCCAGAAGGTGTTGAGGAAGATATTTTAAAAGGCTTGTACAAAGTCCATGGTACCCAGAATCCAAAAATTCGTCTTCTTGGAAGCGGTCCATTAATGGGTGAAGTAATTGCAGCCGCAAAACTTTTAAACGATGACTGGGGCATTGAGCCAGGAATTTGGAATGTTACTTCATTTAGCGAGCTTAGAAAAGATGCTGAAGAAGTAGATAGATGGAATCTTGTACACCCAGATGAAGAACAACGAAGGTCGCATATTGAAAAATCGTTAAGTAAAAACATTGTGCCAACAGTGGTTGCTTCAGATTATGTGAAGATGTTAGCAGAACAAATTGCTCCTTATGTCCCAGGCCCATATTATGCTCTTGGCACAGACGGTTTTGGGAGAAGCGACACAAGGGAAAATCTACGACGTTTTTTTGAAGTTGATCGTTATTATATCATTTTAACAGCAATAAAAGCACTAGTTGCTGATAAAGAACTAGATAAGATCGCAATTAAGGAGGTCATGGACAAATACAACCTAGACCCAGAAAAACCAAACCCTAGAAATATGTAATTAAAATATGAATAAAGAGATAGTACTACCTAATCTTGGAGAGGGTATTGAGTCTGCAGAGATTAGTGAAATTGTTATAAAAGAGGGAGACATTGTAGGGCCTGATGATATTATTTTGATTTTA
>CEOF01083188.1_pt1 | contig 26094 bp, 21 predicted proteins | sample 361311 | NCBI WGS metagenome assembly CEOF01 (sample SAMEA2619667, study PRJEB7988) | marine metagenome | biome: marine biome (ENVO:00000447); feature: surface water layer (ENVO:00002042); material: "saline water (ENVO:00002010), including plankton (ENVO:xxxxxxxx)" | depth 5 m
GCACCATCGACTAGAGATATATCCGTTTAAAGAAGGCGAAGAAAAACCTGTAATGTTGAGAGTATCGTGGGAGCATGGAACCGTTTTGATTTGATCATTGGCGCTCCAGGCGAAACCATCAACGGACACACAAACACTTGAGTAGCACACATTCTCTTCGGAACTACAAACGGAATGGGCGCAACATGCAACGAACTTCTCCACGTCGACCAAGACGCTTTCACAGGAAATGCTAAAACCAACGGACCATTTGGAACGGCTCTTCTAATCATCGAAGATGACCTCATTATAGGGTCACCAGGTGCCTCCATCTCAGGAGCAGCAGGCGCTGGAGCCATCTACTGCTTATCACAATAGTTAGTTAGCTATGGAGTTGTTTCGAAAGCAGCGACAGGTCCTCCAAAAACTTCTTTGACCTTTCCAATTTTATATGCTCAAACCCCCGTACATTCTGTGGCAAGGCAGCAAGAGTAAGAACTTGATCAAAATTGTTTTCAGTTAAAACCTTGAGTGCTTCACCTATCTCTTTTTGATATTCGTCGCGTATCTGGCGTTCTATATTCCGAATTTCTGCATAACCAAAAAGGTCAAACCTAGTCCCGCGGATTGCTTTAGCTTTGGATAGCAGCCTCATGACAGGTAATGCTAAGCCATACGGTACTTTTAGTTTACGATTGAGACCCATTGAACGAAGAAATGGAGGGTGAAAATGCCAAGTCGCTTTGCCAGAACTTTGAGGCATCCCAAGCATTTCATGCTTTATTTCAGGCAATATGAAAAGCCGCGCAACCTCGTACTCGTCTTTATACGTGATTAATTTATGCATGTTACGAACAACTGTCTCAATAAGCTCTACAAAGCTTTTTTTATTTGATAGTTCCTTGGAGCGTTCAACAGTCTCCGCAACAATACTCAGGTAACCTTCAGCACATTTTTGGTTTTGATACTCAATAATATCTGAATAAAAAAAACTAACTAGTTGAATTATCTCCGAAGAAAGGCCCGCCGTTGCAAATTTCGTTTCTAAATCATTTGGAAGGAATAATTCTGCTTTTATGGGAGCTTCAGGCGGATCTTCCATTTGGCTATTTATGGATTCAGGATTTTCTGCCCATTTGCGCCCTAAACGAAAAGCCAGAATATTGCGATCTACTGCAACTCCATTTAGAGAAATTGCTTCCTCAAAGAATCCAGGCTCTATAGGTATTACTCCTCTCTGGACAGCTACCCCAAGAAGAAAAATATTAGATGAGGTAGCTTCTCCCAATAGGTTCTCGCATATTTTGGCAGCATCCACATAAACATTTTCCGACGCTTTTGTTCTTGTCTCTACTCGTTTAATTAAATCTCGTTTATCTGGGAGTTCTTTGAATGGTTTGCCAACCATCGAGCCAGTAGGTGTTTCAGATTGTGATGCTACGAGCACAGTATGTTCTTTTCTAGAAACTTCAAGAGCTGTATCACTAGCTGCTACTAATAAGTCAAAACCTAAAATTACATCAGCACTTTGATGCGTGAGGAGATTTGAAGGACGCGCTTGCCCTCGAGTTATGCGGACATCACTCATAACCGGTCCCGCTTTTTGCGATAATCCCGTTTGGTCTAGGCCTCGTACTTCAAAACCATCAAGCATTGCTGCAGTAGCAAAAATTTGCGCTGTTGTAACTACTCCTGTTCCACCTATTCCTGCCATCCGAAGATCTAAGCTCTCAGCCTTTACTTGTGGGACTGGTTTAGGAAGATCCTTTAAATCGATAACTAATTTATTTCTTAATTTCTTAGCATCTTTGTCAATTTCAATAGTTAAAAAACTGGGGCAATCCCCTTTCAAACAAGATTTATCAAAATTACAAGATTCTTGATCAATAACAGTCTTAGCCCCAAACGGAGTTTCTTTTGATTGGACAGAAAGACAATTAGAAACTTCGCCGCAGTCGCCGCATGCTTCACAGATCCTATGATTTATCATTATGCGAAAGTCGGGTTTTTCGATAAGCCCGCGTTTTCTTGACCGCCTTAACTCAGCAGCGCAATGCTGATCATGGATTAGGACTGTCACTCCCGAAATATTTGCCATTGTTTCTTGAGCTTCGATGATACGACTGCGATCCCATACGGCAACATCATCCGGAACAGATAGATCTTTATAACGAAAGACGTCTTCCGTGGTAATGATAATTTTTGCAACGCCTTGTGCAAGTAAGATCTTAGTTACTTCTTCAATTCCTAGCATTCCCTTTGGATCCTGTCCTCCAGTCATAGCAATTGTCCCATTAAAAAGAAGTTTGAATGTAATATTGCTTCCTGCTGCTATCGCCGACTGAATTGTGAGTTGCCCAGAATGGAAATAGGTTCCGTCCCCGATGTTCTGAAGAAAATGATCTCGTTTAAGAAAAGGTTCCATGCCTATCCAGTGCATTCCTTCATTTCCCATAGCGGTGACGCCAGCAATATCACCAACTCGGTCTTCATCCATTAGCAAAACCATTGTGTGGCATCCTATCCCTGCTCCGATTAAAGAGTTCTCGGGAGCTTTAGTGCTTGCATTGTGAGGACACCCTGAGCAAAAATATGGACTCCGTTGAGTGGCTAGTGGAATAAGATTCCTCTCTTTCTCAGTTCGTTGAGGAGGAATTAATTTATCTGAAATTCTTAATGCCAACCGCTCATATAAACCCTTGACCATAACATCAGCATTTAAGATGCCGTGGCTAGGCATAAGCGTTCGACCATCAGGATGATTTTTGCCCATAACTCGGGGCTGATGGGAACTTCCATAAAGCGCATCCTTCACTAGCCATTCGGCAGTTGGGTTCTTCTCCTCTATGACAATTATCTCTTCAAGGCCGCGAGCAAATTTTCTTATATTCTCCGGGTCAAAGGGTATCGGAAGTTGCAAATATAATAATCTAATTCCTGCGGCTTCTATATCGTGCTCGGTTCGTAAACCAATATTATGAAGGGCGTGCCGCATTTCTCGATAGGTGAAACCGCTAGCAATTAATCCAATCCAAGCATCAGAAGGATCTACGGTAGTTGGATTTAACTTGTTAGCAACCGTATATCGGCGAACTAGTTCGGAGCGTACCATTCGTAGATCTTTTTCTATTGCTAGATTATTTGGTGGAAGCAGTTTTGCATCTGGTCGGTGATGATATGGCATTCCATCAATGGTCAAATCTGGAACTTTCGGCGAAACTATCGTTGATGAAAGGTCAACAGTTCCGCTTCCATCAGCAACTGCCGCAACTATTTTAAGTGCTGTCCAAGCTCCAGTAATCCTACTCAAAGATATAGCGTGCATGCCCAAAGTAAGGACATCCTTGACATCACCTGGATACAGAATCGGCATGTGGAGATCAACGAGCGAAGCATCGGAACTTGAGGGCAATGTAGAGCTTTTCGCTGCAGGGTCATCACCAACAATCGCTACTGCTCCGCCATTTCTGGAAGTTCCAGTAAAGACTGCGTGCCGAAGCGCATCTCCGGCCCGATCTAAACCAGGGGCCTTCCCGTACCACAACCCAAATATTCCGTCATAATTACAATCGGGCTGCTCAGCCGCTAATTGACTTCCCATTACTGCTGTTGCGGCATGTTCTTCATTTAAAACTGGACGGTGAATTATCGGAAGGTCAGTGACAAGAGATTTTGCTTTGTCAATTTCAAAATTTAAACCTGCAAGTGGGGAACCTGGGTATCCTGCAAGAAAAGCCGCTGTATTCAAACCTCTCTGCTTATCGGCACGGAGTTGTTGAATCGGAAGCCGAGCAAGAGCTTGAACTCCCGTAAGAAAAACTGAACCAGAATTCTTTACATAGCGGTCGCTGATCTTATATTCGTTAGAATCCAGCATCGATATCCCGTCTGTTATGAGAATTGATTAACGATCTCACATGCAGTCTCTCATATTCCAAGGAGGTGTGTGCCATTTTCCACAATTATTGCAGGAGATTTGCGCCCTCGACAGGAATCGAACCTGTGGCCTACCGCTTAGGAGGCGGTCGCTCTATCCTACTGAGCTACGAGGGCAATGAGGAGAGGATACTAGGGCTTCAGGATCTTGACTTAAGTAAAAGAAACTTCCTTGGAAACTAAGAAATGGCTCAAAGCGCCACCATTGTCAATTTGTTACCTATGCTTTTAGTGATGCAGATACACGACACTATGGAAAACCAGCTCGTTGAGCTGAATCTAAGAGAACCAGGGAAAGTTTCTATCTACGCGTGTGGGCCGACTGTATATGACGTCCCCCATCTTGGGCATGCGAGGACTGCGCTTACATATGATATTTTAAAACGGTACTTAGAGTGGCAAGGATACGAGACACAACTTGTTAGCAATATTACCGACATAGATGATAAGATAATTAACCGTTCATCTGAAGAAGGAATTTCTGAAACAGAATTAGCTGCAACATATACAGCTATCTATGTTGAACAACTTCGAGAGTTCGGAATTCAAGATCCCGACTCTAGACCACGGGCAACTGAATACGTTTCTGAAATGATCGAAATTATTGAACAATTGATCATCAAAGAAGCGGCATATGAAATTGTCGGAAACGGTATCTATTTTGATGTCAGCCAATTTGAAACATATGGGTCTTTAGTTCACAGAACCGCTGAAGAACTTCGAGAAAGTGCGCGAGGCCGCATCACAGTCGACGAACAGAAAAATGACCCATTAGATTTCGCATTATGGAAATCAGCAAAACCGGGAGAGCCCTCTTGGGGCAGCCCATGGGGGCCAGGAAGACCCGGATGGCATATTGAATGTGTCGCTATGTCATTAGACCTTTTGGGAGCTGATTTTGATATTCATGGAGGCGGTTCAGATCTAGCTTTTCCCCATCATGAAAATGAGCGGGTTGAATCAGAAGCAGCCGGTCATGCTTTCGCTCGACACTGGATGCATAGCGGAATGCTAAACGTGAGCGGTGAGAAAATGTCGAAATCTTTAGGGAATTTCCAAACTCTTGGCGATGCGATGTCACGTTATGGAGCTAGGCCATTGCGACTTGCGATGCTACAAGCACATTACCGATCTTTAATGGAACTATCAGATGAGACAATGGCAGGAGCTTCTGGCGGCATAGAACGCATAGATGCTTTCTTCCGCCGCATGCTAGGAGCTGGAATATTGCCAGGAACTACTAGTGTTGAAGTTAAAGAGAAGTTTGCTCAAGCAATGGGCTTAGACCTTGGTACTCCTGATGCTCTTGGCATTATTTTTGAAACTATAACTGCAGGAAATAGTGCTATTGATAGCGAAGAAACCGACATTGCATCAACAGCTTTAGCGACAGTAACTGAGTTACTAGAGGTCCTAGGCCTATCTCAGGTTCGGAACAGTACAAACGATGAGATTGATGCCCTTGTCTCTGCCCGACAAGAAGCTCGAGAAATGAAAGAATTTGATGAAGCTGACAGAATCAGAGACGAACTGCAATCTAGAGGCATTGAGATTGAAGACACAGCTAACGGACCTATCTGGAGATATGTCTAATCAAGTTCTCAGTTTCTTCTAGCAATTTCATAGCAAGCAACTGCCGCAGAAGCAGCTACGTTCAGAGACTCAATACCATTTCGTAATGGGATAGAAATTGTTCTAGTGCAGAATGAAAGCACTTCCTTGCTTATGCCTATTGTTTCATTACCCAAAACAAGCACTACTCGCTTAGGCAAATCGGTCTCGAAAATGTTATCTCCACGCATCCCAAGACTAAGAATTTCAAATCTCTCGTTGACGAGCTGATTGACTGCATTGAAGGCTGAATCGACACGTAAAATTGGAGCTTTAAAAGCTGTGCCGGCTGAGGCTTTTATTGCGACTGGATTAATAGAGGCAGTACCTTTTTCAGGAACAACTATTCCATCAAGTCCAGCAGCTGTCGCAGTTCGCAAAATCATGCCCAAATTTGAAGGATTATGAATCCCATCGAGTAGCAACAAAACTGTTTCATGATCTCTTCCATTTCGCTGAGGAAGAAAACTTGATAATGCCTGCATTTTTTTTGCACGAATATCGGCTGCAACTCCTTGATGTTGGCCGCTTCTAGTTAGTGCGGCAACACGATTTTCTGAAACAATTTCTACGCTAACTCCATTCTCTGCTGCTAACTGTTTAATTTTCTGCACTACCTCACCTGTTGCTTTTTTTGAAATATGCAACTGAGCTATTTCTTCTCCAGACATAAGTGCTTCTAAAACAGGTTTTCTTCCATGTAATGTAAGATACCTATCACGAAGTGACATCTCTCCATGGTGTCACATTATGTATAGGTTCTGTATCTTATCAATATCTTCTTGGTGTATTCATCGAGTTGAATCTTCGTGTAACGTCAATACAGACACAGTTGAGGTATCCGATGCCAAAAAATGACACGCTCCCTAAAAGCCTTCAGAAACGGGAACTAGTTCGCGCTGCTGTTGACCTCAAAGGCGTTCCAGAAGGAACGTCTGGAAGAGTAATTATTTCTAATGGACTCGATTGGGTCCGGTATTGGGTGGCCTTTGATAATGGCGTTGAACTAGGTAGTTTGCACAGAGATAAGTTGGTTCGTGGAAGTGAGTGGGATGACTATCTAGCTCAAAGAGATTCTGCTGAGGAAACAGAAACTGAGAGTAATGAAGATTCCGAAGTCGAAAACGCTGGCGAAGCCGCTTCTGGCGGCGGAGTTGAAGTTAACGGGGTTCTTGTTCCACAGCTTCTGCTGGACCGAAGTCAGGCTGCTTTAGAACGATTCGGTGTTTCTCGTTAAATCAACGCAGTGGATGAACTCCAAGTAAATCCACTGTGAAGATTAAAGTCTCATTTGGCGCTATCAAACCGTCGCCTGCACCGTTAGCTCCATAAGCGAGATTCGGAGGAATTATTATAGTCCGCCGTCCTCCTACTTGCATACCAAGCATTCCTTGATCTAACCCGTCGATAACGTTCCCAGATCCGGAAATATAACCGATGAATTCTGACCGACCTCTGTCCCAGGATGAGTCGAACTGTTCTCCTGTTGATTGAGAAACTCCGACATAATGAATATAGACAACGGACCCAATTGTTACTTTCTTACCTTGACCCAACAGATTATCTACTGAGAAGAGCTCTTCTGAGGGCATGTTGGGCACATCTACATTCGGTTTCAAAAGATTTTGGGGAACGGCTGCTAATAGGTCGACTGTAAATACAAGAGTTTCATTTGGACCGATAGACCCTGATCCAGAACCTGATTCACCATATGCCATTTCTGGCGGGATGGTGAGAGTTCTTCGTCCCCCTACTGCCATTCCGGGTATTCCCTCATCCCATCCCTTTATAACTCTTCCGGCACCAAGTTCGAATGGAAATGGCTGGCCCCGATCCCATGATGCGTCAAACTGCAAACCAGTTGAATAAGACACCCCGACATAATCCATTATCAAGTAATCCCCAGTTGCTACTTCAGGGCCGTCGCCGATAACGATATCTTCAATCTCTAAGACTGACGTTGGAGAGGAATCGGGTATGACTACAAGAGGCTTTGATCGAAGATCTTGATTATCAACGTCACCAGATGGTGTTGGAGTAGGGACTGCTATGGGCGTTATGTCTTGGGTATCAGTCAGTGCCGGTTCGCTACTAACCTGACCCAATCCATCATCACTATTCCCACATGATGCTAGAACTAAACAACTGATTATGATGCTTGCTATTTTCATCGGAGATTTTTTATACGACACAGCATTCCTTTTGTTTTCTTAACTGCATTGATCGTAGTCGTGATTACCAAGTATATAGACCACAATGTCCGCCATTAGGTTAAAGTCGTATACGGGAGAAAAATGACTACCTCATCTTTGGTTTTAATGGCGGCAGGGCTTGGCAGCAGGTTTGGTGGTGTTAAGCAGCTCGCGCGTATAGGGGTTAATGGAGAAAGCATCCTTGATTTCACGATTCAAGATGCTCTTTCCGAAGGAATTTCTCACGTAGTCGTAATTGTTAGAAGCGATATCGCTGATGATATGAGGTTACATCTTGAGACCATCCATGGCGATAAACTGAATGTTGATTTCGTCTTACAGGATCTTTCTGGCCCTCCTCGAGAGAAACCATGGGGAACTGCACATGCAGTCGTATCAGCGGCAGAATACATATCAAAACCTTTTATTTTGGCAAATGCTGATGATTACTATGGAAAGACCTCAATTTCACTCGCTGCTAATCAGCTAGCTTTAACCAACGAAGCAAAGGGAGGATTAGTTTCCTTTGAGTTAGCGAATACACTTTCGGAGACTGGGTCCGTCACGCGTGGTATTTGTTCAGTTGAAGATAGCCAGTTGCAACACATTAAAGAAACCGAAGGGTTATCTTTTAGCGAAGAGAATGACAAGATTCTCGATAAAGATGGAAATACGTTCGACGCGAGAACCCCAGTTTCAATGAATCTTTGGTGCTTTGATTCTTCTATGATTGACCTGCTCAAGTTGCAGTGGGAAAAATTTCTTGAGTCCAACAGCCAATCAATTTCAGCAGAGTGCCTTCTCCCTTCATGTGTCGCTCAGATTATGGAATCAGATGATTACGAAGTAGAAGTAGTGGCAAGTTCTTCAACTTGGACTGGCATAACCAATCCAGAGGATCTAGCGAAAGTAAAGAGGAATATAATAGGACTACGCGGTAAGTAGCTATTTAGATAAGGAAACCGACAATAGCACCAGGCCCCGTATCTGGTTTCTCTATAAAAACTTCGCCTCCATGACCCTGAACAATCTCATAAACAATCGAAAGGCCCAGACCTGAACCAGGAAGATTCCTTGTTTCCAATGACCTATAAAACCGGTCAAAAAGACGGGGCTTATCGGAATCTAGAATTCCTGAACCGAAGTCGCGAACCGAAATTCTTCCGTCTTGAATATTGACAAAGATCTCTGAAGCCTCAGGGCTAAATTTTATCGCATTATCAATTAAGTTTGAGATAGCCCTATCAATACTCGAACGCTGTATATACCTAACTGATTTTCCAACTGATGAAAGGGCAATGACCCTTCCAGATCGTCGTATGTACTTCTCGACGACTTCTCTGGCGACGTCAGATAAGTCAACATCTTCAAACTCTTCTTTTGCGTGGGAGGTAGCTATCGCCAAATCAACTATCTCCTCCACAAGAATACTTAATTCCTCTATTTCTCGCCTTAAATCAGCGATAATTAGATTTCTTTCCTTCTCATCAAGTGACTGTGTCCTTGAAAGAATTTCAATATTGGTCCGAAGGCTAGTCAAAGGTGTTCTCAATTCATGGCTAGCATCAGCTACCAATCTACGTTGTTGTTCACGAGAGGTTGAAAGTGCCTCCAACATAACATTGAAGCTATTTGCTAATGCCTTTACTTCTAAATCTCCAACCTCTGGATCAATGAAAGCTTGAAGGTCTTGAGTTTCCGCAACATGCTCAGCGGCTTTAGAAAGGTTAGATATAGGTTTCGTTAATCTCGATGCGAGGAACCAGCCTAAAAGAATCACTAGCACAAGTCCTGCTAGCCCAATAAAGATAAAGTTTCTGATCATCCCTGATACGGCATCATTCACTTCCGACAAGTTTCTAGCGACCTGAACTACTCCACCTCCTCGTAACGATCTAGAAATCAATCGATACTCAACCTCACCAATTTCAACGGTTCTTGCGTTCGTAAGTCTCGAAAAGTCACTTTTTTCAATGGCCAAGCGCTTTTCTGATTCACCTATGGGCAATTTAAATGGGTAAGCGACAATAGCCTTGCCATTGACATTAACTATTTGAACAATAGAATCCGGTTCTGGAACAAAACGATCTGAGGCCTTGAGTTGGGCTAAATTCTGTTCTAGTTGACGCTTTGAATCTGGTCCACTGGCTAAATTCACTAAACCTGTAACTCGATTTTCAAGGAAATCATCAACTTCGTCTATGAGATTTCTCTCTGCGGATCCAACTGCTAAAAATCCTGAAACTGTAACGATCAGAATCATAAGAAATGCGAAAGTCATTGTTAATTGGGTACGTAAACTCATTATTTCCTTAAGCAGTACCCAATACCGCGTATTGTGTGAATTAACTTTTGTGAAGGATCATTATCAACTTTGCGTCGGAGATAACCTACATAGACATCTAACGATTTTGAGTTCGTTTCAAAATCAAACCCCCAAATTTCGTCGTAAATCATTTCACGAGTAAGAACCACATTCTCATTTCTCATGAGGAGTTCTAATAGATCGAATTCGGTTTTGGTTAAGTCCAATTCACGGCCCTCCCTTAGAACTTGTCTTGTTTCTATATTGAGAACGAGATTAGAGACGACGTAACTCTTAGATTTCGTATCGCTTGCATTTCTGCGAAGCAATGCACGAATACGAGCTAAGAGTTCATCTAGAGCAAAAGGTTTTGCTAGGTAATCATCTGCGCCTGCGTCGAGCCCTGAAACTCTATCAGATACTTGATGACGGGCAGTTAAGATTAAAATCGGCGTTTTATCACCTTGCCTACGAAGAGTTCTACACACTGATAGGCCATCAAGGATAGGCATCATCACGTCAAGAATATATAAATCTGGTGGTGTTACCGAAGCTATTTCTAACGCTTGTTCACCGTTAGAGGACATGAGAACTTGATATCCTTCCAAACGCAAGGCCCGTTCAAGCGACTTTCGGACAGCGTTGTCATCCTCAGCGACAAGGATTTTTTTTTCGGGTTTCATATTCATTTGTTAATTCTGTGCTGAGAAAGACCTCTTAGCTACTCTTTCTAGATGTTCTTAATGAATTCTTACAAAAATGCTTACCGTTTTCTAGGCAAATCTAACCTCTTCTGGATAAGGAAAGAATTCTGGAGCCTCTACTCGTTCGTGTTGTTTTTGCAGATTGATCCAAGTCTGTGGGTCACATAAGTCGCCGTGGACCTCATCGAATTCTTCCCTTACTGACTTTGGGAATCTAAAGAATTGTTTAAATTCCTCAGGGAAAACATCATTTGCGCCAACAGCAAACCACGGTTGAGAAGACATCTCATCTTCAAGAGACCTTGCTTCTGGGATTGAACGAAATGTGACCTCCTGTAAAAGGGTTAGCTCATCGTAATCATAAAATACGACACTGCCATGGCGGGTAACGCCGAAATTTTTTGTGAATAAGTCACCGGGAAAAATATTTGCAGCGCATAAATCCTTTATCGCATAACCATAGTCAAGTGATGCTGCGGTAATAAGACTCTCCGGCATTTCGTGTAGATAAAGGTCAAGTGGGTAGACGCGCCGCTCTGTATACAAGTGATGAATTATCACATCAGAATCTGTAATCGTAATTGAACGCGATGCTTCGAGAGCTAATTCTTCGAGAAGTTCTTCACTAAAGCGTTCACGGGGAAATGCTAAATCTTCAAATACTTGCGCATCAACCATTCGGCCAACTCGGTCATGCGCAAAGACCATCTTGTACTTATCCATCACCTGAGACCTAGTGACTTTTTTTGATGGGGGAAACGTGTCCTTAATAACTTTAAAGACTACGCCAAAGGAAGGAAGAGTAAATACCGTCATGACCATACCGGGTACTCCGCGAGCATGTTCAAAACGATCCGTCGAATTCGAGAGATGCCTATAAATAGCTCGGAAAAGGCTTGTCTTCCCATGCGCACTATAACCAATGGCGGTATAAAGTTCTGCAACAGGTTTTAGAGGAATAAGTGTTTTGATAAAAGCTACGATTGCACCAGGCTCTTGAGTGTCGACATGAAAGTACGACCTAGTGAAGCCGAAGATTCTACTCGTAAGATTCTCAGTGAGAAGAACAGCATCACAAAGAATACCTTCTTCAACTGAACGTAACGGAATAATTAGAGGTGAAACACGAGTTAGATGCCGGATACGACCTACTAGATAAGCCCCTCGGTTCCTGTAGAAAACAGGTCGCAAGATGTCTATCTCTACTGGCATTGTAGATTCCCAAGTCTCGGCAAGATGTTTCTCTATAGCTCCGGCGATATTTTCAGCATCCTTCTTTATATCAATCCAATCATTACCTAAGTCAAAGGCGTTAAGCACGGACTCTATAAGTTTGCTCGTAGTTGTCCTCAGCCTGAAAGTGAGCACTTCCCCTTGTCCTGGATCAACAATTGGTAATGCGATTCCGCCGAACCAGCGAAATTCAAGATCGTCATCAAACCCAACCATTGTAAACAGTCGCCTTGTCACCGAGTTAAAAAAGGTTTCTGCTAACTCTGAAGCTGAACTCCAAGCAATAGCCTGAGCGAAAAGGTGCCGAGCACTAACCCATATCTGCCTTTTCATAACTTCGGATTGCTCGTCTACTAAGTCTGAAATCTTTTCAACGCAACCATTAACACTTTGCCTATGCAGAAGAAGCCTTATTTGAGAATTAATTTGCTGTTGAGAGAACTCCCGCAATGCAAAATTGCTTTTCGCCCTTTGGGTTACTTGTTGGAACTCGCTCCGATATATCTCAAATGCTTCTGCAACACACAATGCTATTTCCTTGGCAGTATCAAAGTCAGTTGTCTTATTAGTAAAAATTTTCTCTGCATTTTCGGTCGTAATTACAATTCCATCCTTGGAATTTTGACTCCTGGCTCTCCTTCTAAGCCAACTTGGAGATAGAGCTGCAGGAATATCAACGCCGAACTGTTTGAGCAACTCACTATCGGTAAGAATGTCAATCGTTTGACCAGTTGCTACTATTTCTCCTTCATTAAGAACAATAACTTTCTGACAGGTCTCTATAGCTAAGGTGATATCTGCTGTAAAAACTAAGAGAGCTTCATCTCTGTTTGCTAAAGCAGAAACCAACGAATCTCCTGCCCTAACATCTAGCATTGCTGAAGGAGCATCGAGGAGCAGCACAGCGGGCTTTCTTTCTAATTGAGCTGCCAAAGAAACCCGATACAACTCTCCCCCGCTAAGTTTACCAATCTTTCGATTTACAATTTCAGTATTAAGATTGACATTGGTAACAATTTGCTCCGGTTCTCCACCACAAATCGCTTGCAAAACTGATGCGACGGTCTCATCGCTATTAAACCTTCGTAGATCAGTAGCAATACCAATATCTTCAGGACGATTACATTTCCCTGAAATCAAACCACTCGTTGGTTCCAAGCGCCCAGAAATAATTTTTGCCAAGGTGCTTTTCCCACTCCCGTTACCGCCAACGATTGCTATTCTGTCTCCTTCATTCACTGAAAAACTAATCTTACGCAAGCCAAGACCATCGTCATGCCCGAAACAAATATCTTCAAGTGAAAGGAGTGATTGATCCACATGTAGATACTGCCCTATTTTTTAAACGAATAGGTTACTAACGAGAATTTTTCTTTTTATGTCGAAAACATTAAAATCATAATGAGATTGTGCTTTGACTTGCGTATTCGTTGACGACAAACAAGACTGTTGCAAACTCATTTATCCAGGGGATCTGGACTAGGAAAGGGTCTTTGCATGCAAAAGTCCAAATTTATGAAATTACTGGTCGCTTTAATGGCCATGGCTATGGTTGCCACAGCTTGTGGTGGAGGCGGGGATGATAGTTCTTCATCTGATTCTTCGTCCGCGTCTGAAGCTACTGAAACTTCATCTGATAGCAGCAGTGCAAGTGAAGCAGCTGAAGAAGAGGAAGAAGCAGAAGAGAGCAGTAGCTCCAGTGAAGCAGCTGAAGAAGAAGAAGCAGAAGAGGAAGAAGCTGCACCTATCGTTGAAAATCAAGAAGAAAGTGTTCTTGAACCTGTCTTTGGCGGTACTCTTCGTTGGGGAATTCAAGCAGAGTCAGATGGAATAAATCCAACAGCATCTGCTCTATCAGCTTCTGGTTTAGTCATGATGAACGCAGTCTTCGATACCTTGGCATTCTTTGACGTCGACGGTAATTGGGTTCCGCACCTTGCTGAATCCTTCACACCAAGTGCCGATTGCAAAACTTGGACTATGAAACTACGCGAGGGAATTACTTTCCATGATGGAACTGCATTAAACACTGCAGCAGTAAGTGTAAACTTCTTGGCCCAGTTCTCTGACCCATTGGTTGGTCTAGCTGTTCGACCATATTACGCAAGTACTGAAGAAGCAATAACTCTCGTAGATGACCTAACCATGACTTATAATCTGTCTGATTCAAACTGCAACTTCCCTACTTCATTAACAGGTCAGCTAGGTGCTGTTGGATCCCCAACTTGGCTTGCGGCAGCGTTAGAGGACCCAACCCTTGATCAACAACCTGTAGGTACTGGGCCTTTTGCTTTCGACTCTCGAACTCAGGATTCAGTAACCAAGTTTGTTAAGAATCAGAACTATTGGGGTGGTAATGTTTACCTTGATGCTGTTGAGTTCTATCCAATCACTGACCCAGACGTGCGAACACGACTTCTTCTAGAGGGTGAACTTGATGGAATGGCCTCAACCAATGCAGAGTCAATAGCGCAACTTGCTGAACTTGATGCAGTACAGGTTCTTGACGATACCGGAGATGAATCGTTCTTGATGCTGAACTCTGCGAGCGCACCTTTTGATGACATTCGAGCTCGTCAAGCTATTACGCACGCTACACCAAGGGATAATTACAACACTCTAATCAACTTGGATGTAACGAGAAAAGCTGACCAAATGTTTACCCCAGAGAGCCCATACTACAATCCAGACGTAGTTCAACTTTCAGATCGGCCAGAACTTGCTGGTCCGCTTGTAGCAGATTATTGCGGAGATAACCCTGGCAACTGTGATGGTGGAAAAATAAATATTGAATACCAGTATTCTGGTCCATCTGTTGTGGGCGAACGTATCGCCGACCTTCTTGTTGAAGGATGGTCAGACTTTTTCAATGTGACTGTTCAGGTGCTTCCACAGGATGCGCACATACAAGAAGCAGCGTTTGGTATTTATGACTCGATAGGCTGGCGACAATTCGGTGCAGTTAACCCTGGTGATGACCGGGTGTGGCTGATGTGTAGAGCAGTTGGTGGAATCTCACTCAACTGGCCACGTTTCTGTGACGAGTCACGAGATGCGATAATTCTTGAGGCAGATGCACTAACTGATGCTGCTGACAAAGCTCCTCTTTATCAAGAACTTTCGCAGAAAATAAATGATGATTACCTGTATGTCTTTTATCATCACACACTTTGGAGTCTCGCTCTAGCTGATGATGTTCAGAATCTATGTGAAGCTACGTCGCTAGAAGGTATTCAATTCCGCTGTCAAGTAAACGGTAGAAACCTATTCCAGTCAACATTTATATCTGACTGATATAGTTACAAAATTCTATAGCCCTAAAGCGACCCTAATGAAAATTTAGGGTCGCTTTGTGGGCTGCGAACACAATACGATACAGTAGCAAGGCACGGTGAACGCGCTAGTTTGCGCAATAGAACATTGGGGATTTAGGTGCAAAAGGCGATTAGACGACTATTAGGCCTAATTGGACTGCTTACTTTAGTGTCAATGATCACGTTCGCCGCTATGAATTTCCTAGGAGATCCCTTATTCAATATTCTCGGCCCGGTTGCTGCTGATGTGGATAATCCAGAGAGCCTGAAAGTTATTGAACAAGCGAAGGCTCAATATCATTTAGATAAATCCCTCCCGGAGCGGTGGGGTCGGTGGGCCTGGGATTTTGTTCAAGGAGATTTCGGAGTCCAGTTCAGTTCCTCGGGACAACCGCCAGTAAGCGACCTTGTAAAGGAACGTTTTCCAAGGACACTAGAATTGATGGCAATTGCACAAATTATTGCAGTTGGTTTAGCAATCCCATGGTCAGTTTTAGCCGCTTCCCGTGCTAATAGAAGAACCGATAAAGTTTCAACTGTTACTGCATTTGCTTTTGTTTCAATACCAAGTTTTGCAATGGCTGTAATACTTTTCTACTTTTTCTCAATTCAACTAGATTTTCTTCCAGATGTTTATGACGCAACAGATCCGTTTTGGGGATTCAGCCATGAGCACCGTTTGATCCAGCTTATCCTTCCGGGTTTAACACTTGGACTCGGTGCCGCAGCAGCTTATCAGCGACTTCTGCGCACGGACTTAATTACAACTCTCCAAGAAGATTTCATTCTTATGGCGCGTTCAAAAGGAGTATCAAAACGGCGCGTCCTCTACTCACATGCTCTTCGACCTTCTCTATTCTCGCTAATAACCCTCCTTGCAATAAACATTGGTTACATGATCGGAGGGTCCCTTGTCGTTGAACAATACTTCCGAATACCAGGCATCGGAAGTGCAGTTGTTGAAGCTACGCTTCGAGAGGATTTCCCAGTCGTTCTTGCTGTAGTCATGGTTGTTTCTGCTGGCTTCATGGTATTTAATTATCTTGCTGATTACCTTTATTCGGTTATTGACCCGCGAGTGCGAACTGAAAAATCCGGGCAACGGCGTAAGATCACAAGCTTGGGGATGTAAGCAATATGGATAACGAATTGGAATTCCCTGACGAATCTTCAGAATTAGAAACACAGGGCAAATCAAAAACGAAAAAAGGGCTTGAGCTGTCGGAATTCGCAGACAAAAAGAGACTAGGTATCGGTTTTTGGGTGGCTACATTTTGGCTTGTGCTCATCACATTTCTAGCTGTTTTTTCACCTGTACTTCCTTTTAAAGACGCTAATGAGAATTTCATCGTGTTTGAACAAAAAGAGAACCCGATTACCGGAAAACTTCAAGACCGACCGGTACAACCACCCTATTCCCCTAATAGCGAACACTGGCTTGGAACCGATCAAGATGCTCGGGACCTTTTAAGCCGCTCAATAGATGGTGCTAGAATTTCTCTAGCTGTAGGCGCCTTGACTGCCCTATTTGGCGTTGTTGTTGGAGGAACCTTAGGTATGCTCGCCGGTTACTTTAAGGGAATCTTAGACAAGGTAATTTCAGCTCTGTTTATTGTAAGCTTGAGTTTTCCTGGACTCATTTTGGCAATTCTGATTGTTGCCTTAGTTGATAGGTCCTTAGTTACTATTTCCGTAACCCTAGGTATTCTTGGAGTCGCACCTATCGGACGCCTTGCACGCGCCCAGACATTAAGCTTTTCTGAAAGGGAATTCGTATTAGCTGCCGAAACGCTTGGAGCTAAAAAATCAAGAATACTCGTTAAAGAACTTTTACCTAATGTCCTTATCCCTATGAGTACGCTCGCCATGCTAGTAATAGCGATTGCAATTGTTGCTGAGGGAACTTTGGCATTTCTAGGTCTTTCAGTTCAGGGAAGCGCAACCTGGGGAAAGCTAATCCTTACTGGGTCAGGACTTCAGGCCCTTGAGAATGCCCCTTGGGTAGCCTTCGTTCCGATGGGTTTCCTTTTTCTGACAGTTGCATCATTTAATTACATGAGCGATAGGCTCCGAGACTATTTTGACGTGAGGGAAATCTTTGTTACAAGAGACTGAAACCAACGAAAAAATATTGCTGCTGGATGACTACCACGTCGGGTTTCGAACAGACGGTGGTCTAGCGAAAGCTGTAGATGGAGTTTCGTTCGGACTTGAACCCGGAACAACTCTAGCAATTGTCGGGGAGTCAGGTTCTGGGAAAACCGTTCTCAATCGCGGAATTATGGGTTTACTAAGTTCTAACATCATTGAAAGAGGTTCAGTAAAGTTTCAAGGTGAAGAACTCGTCAATACCGACCGCCAAAAGTTTTGGGGGAAGAAAATGGCAATGATCTTTCAAGATCCCATGACATCTTTGAATCCTGTAATGAAAGTAGGAAAGCAAGTTTCCGAACCTCTACGTTTGCATCAAGGGATGTCAAAAAAAGAGGCTCGAAAACGCACTGTTGAGTTATTTACTTTGGTTGGAATCCCAGAACCAGCGAAACGGTTTGATGAGTACCCACATCAATTATCCGGCGGAATGCGTCAACGCGTAATGATCTCCATTGCCTTAGCAATAGAACCAGATCTTTTAATTGCAGATGAACCCACTACATCCCTTGACGTCACGGTTCAAAAATACATCCTTGATCTCTTAGTTGATATTCAAGCAGAGTCAGAAATGGCGATGATCATCATAACCCATGATCTAGGCGTTGCTAGGGGGAGAGCTGATGAGATCATGGTGATGTATGGGGGGCGCGTTATGGAACATGCCCCAGCGGAAACCCTATTTACTAATATGGCACACCCTTATACTGCAGCGCTACTTTCTTCAATACCCAAGATAAATGACCCGAAACACACGCGCTTAACACCTATCGAAGGATTCCCGCCAGATATTATTGACGGACCAATTGGATGCAAGTTTGCTGCTCGCTGCGAATACGCTCAGAAGCTCTGCCTTGAAGAATCACCTGCAATGACTGGTAACGGGTCGCATCTTTTTGCCTGCCATTACCCTGTTGGCACAGATGCCGGAAATGAAGCTCTAGAAACAAATCGGAAACAAGGCCATACGGCATCGGGGTTACAAATCAAAAGTAAGGAAAAGGTAATCTGATGGCTGGTTCAGGAAACAAACACCTGCGTTATGCCTCTGACAGCATTCTCCTGAGTGTCGAAAATCTTGTAATGGAATTCCCATCTGGGCGTAAACAAAAAGTACACGCTGTTTCAGACATCAGTTTTGACATCCAAAAGGGAGAGACGCTAGGTATTGTTGGAGAATCTGGCTGCGGAAAATCAACTGCTGCTAAGGCAATAATCCAAATCCCTAAACCTACATCTGGAAAAGTCATTTATGATGGAACTGATCTGACCTCTTTAGATAAAGAAGGTATGCGCCAGCAGCGGCCATCTATCCAAATGATTTATCAAGACCCAATCAGTTCACTCAATCCGAGAAGAACAGTCTTTAATATTGTAAATGAAGGAACACGGGTTTGGTCAACTGAACATGGGCGAGCGCAAGAAGAGAAGGTAGAAGAAATAATAGAAGCTGTCGGGCTAGACCCCACTGAAGCTAAGAAAAGACGTCCACATGAATATTCCGGAGGGCAATGCCAAAGAATTTCGGTAGCTCGTGCACTTGTGTTGGATCCTAAAGTCATCATTTGTGATGAACCTGTTTCATCTTTGGATGTTTCGGTACAAGCTCGGATTCTGAACATGCTTCAGGATATGAAAGAGGAGTATGGTCTAACGCTTCTCTTTATCAGCCACGATCTTTCTGTTGTGAAAAATATTAGCGATAGAGTCGCCGTAATGTATCTTGGAAAACTTTGTGAAATTGGTGACGGTGATCTTATTTATGAGAAACCTTCGCACCCTTATACACGATTACTTCTCGCTGCGATCCCTGATCCAGAGAATAAACACGCTGTCATCAATGACATCTTAGAAGGTGAACTTCCATCTCCTTTGGACCCACCTAGTGGTTGCCGATTCCGCACAAGATGTCCAAGAGCCACAGTTAAGTGCGCAGAAGAAGAACCTGAATTTCAGCAAATTGGAGACCAGGATCACTGGGTTGCTTGCCATTTCCCTCATCTGGATGACTATGAAGAGAGTGACGCAGAACCTGAAAATTCAACTGAGGTTCTATGGCCACCAAGTGACTGATTAGATTAACTGAGCTAATTGAGAAATAGTTTCTTTCTGTAATTCTTGAGGGCCGTAAACAGCAGCAACAACTTGAGTAGCTCCAGCTTGAGCATATTTCTCAAGACCTTCAGCTACTTCCTCAAAACTTCCGCTTAAGGCTATATCCCAAGAGTTATCAAGACCTTCTCTATCCAACATCGCTCTATACGATGGAAGATCTCCATAAAATCCAAAGTCTCTTTTTGCTGATTCTTCGGCGACCTGTTTATCGGTAGTGATGCATACAGGAACAGCAGTAATAACCTGAGGACGTTCTCGGCCAGATACCTCAGCAGCATCGTTGATGACCGGAGCAATATGAGTACGAATAGTCTCAGGCCCAGTCATCCATGTGGCGGTTCCATCAGCGGTCTTCCCCACAAGCTTGAGCATCTGTGGCCCCAACGCTGCGACGAGAACTGGCGGAGGGTCTGCAGGAACGTCTATCCCCCCTCGGCTCGTAAGGTGTTTACCTGCATGAGAAATCACTCCATCATGCAGAAGGGCCATAAGTATTTGAAGGTAGTCGCTCATATGCCCGACAGGTCCATCAAATGAGATTCCCCACATCCCTTCCACTACTGGTTTATGAGAAAGACCTATACCTAAATCCAAACGGCCGTTGGAGATTTGGTTAACCGTGAGCGCTTGTTGAGCTAGCATCATAGGGTGCCGAGGGTAAGTAGGAATGACTGATGTGCCCAAACGAATATCCTCAACAGATTCAGCAATCACCGCTAATGCTGTCAATGCATCAAGGTTAAAAATTTGCGGCGTCCAGAATGTTTGATATCCGAAACTACTAGCTGTTTCTACCTGTATTTTAAGTTCTGTCACGGTTCTAGCCGAGCCGAAGATACCTAATTCCATAATTTCACCTTTCTGAAGATAAGTTTTAGTCTAACCAGCAAACCAAATATTGTATTAAATGCATTAATTTAGATCTTTTCTATGAAGCATTTTCTAATTCAAGTTCGTCTTGAAGTTTTCTCTTTAGAAACTTGCCGCTTGCATTACGTGGAAGCGGTGTTTCAGTGAACCAAATGAATCTGGGTATTTTATGTTTCGCTATTCGCTGGTTAAGGAAAGATCGAAGTTCGGTAGCTGATAAGGACTTACCGCTAGCAAGAAAAATAGCAGCTCCTACTTCTTCTCCTAAACGCCTATCAGGAACCCCAAACACAGAAACTTCGCTTACCGAATCGTGTTCATAAATAACAGCTTCTACCTCAGTGCAGTAAATATTCTCTCCACCGCGCAGGACCATGTCTTTTTTTCGATCGACTATATAGATGAAACCATCTTCATCAATTTTTGCAATATCACCTGTGTGAAGCCAGCCACCAGTAATTGTTTCTGACGTTTCCTCAGGTCGATTCAAATATCCCCGTATTACTTGAGCGCCGCGGACCCATAACTCCCCAAGTTCTCCGACGCCTAGAGCATTTCCATCTTCGTCAAAACATTGTGCTTCAAAACATGGCATAGCTGGCCCAGCGCTTTCAGGTTTATCAAGAAAAAAATCAGCTGCGATAGCCGTTATTATTCCACTCGTTTCCGTCATCCCATAACCAGTGCTCGGACGCGCAGTTGCAACTGTTTTTTCTATTTTTTGTACAAGATCTGGTTGAATTTGCGCTCCGCCACCACCTACAGATTTCAATGATGATGTGTCCGTTGATGAGAATTTCGGGTGGGTTATAAGTTCACGTGACATTACTGGCACGCCACTCATAACTGTAATCTTCTCAGCTTCTATAAGTTCCAAAGCCTTACCAGGGTCCCACTTGTACATGTGGACGAGCTTTCCTCCTGCCATTGTCATGGAATGCGCAACGCAATTATTTGCGGTGACGTGAAAAAGTGGAGTAACAACCAGTGCTGCAGCTTGAAGAGAGACTTCACGAGTTGTGTTCACTATATTTTTTTTATTAATAGAAGAAGCAGCTTTAGCTTGAACAATATTTGCGAACGCCAGACTCATAACATTAGCTACGCACCCACGATGCGTTAATTGTGCTCCTTTAGGTTTTCCCGTGGTCCCAGAAGTATAAAAAATGCAAGCATCGGAATCTGGATGTATTTCAACTTCAGGCAGTGCATTTTTCCCTTTAATAAGATCATCCCAGTGGGTTAGTCGTTCATCACTTTTGCCTGACCGGACTGCAACGATGTTAAATGCTTCTCCTGCTTCTGGGAGGCTTAAGATTTGAGTAAGTCTCTCTTCATCAGCAATGATAACTTTCGGAGTTGCATCCTCTATTGCATAAGCTAGTTCAGGAGTCGCCCACCAAGCATTCATGCCAACACAAGTAACTCCGATGCTCACACAGGCCCAATAGGCAATCATCCACTCTGGGTAGTTTCTCATGGCGATGGCGACCCGATCAGACGGTTCAACTCCATGATCAAATAACCAAGTAGCCACATTTGCTACATGTTTGTGAACATCTGAATAGGTAAGACGCTCATGCTCATATAGAAGGTAATCTCTGTCAGCAAACTGCTCTGTCGAAAGCCAGAATTCGCGCAAATTAGGAGCTTGATTTTTATAAGAAAGAATAGTTGTGTCGTCAACCATTACTTCCTCAAGTTCAAATTGCGACCCGGTGGCGGTTAACTCTTTCCATGCGTTTTTTAACTCTTTATACACATTCACCCCCCATAAATCATTGCTAAATCTAGGCTAGATGACATTTCGATTAGCTCATAACTTTCAAAGCGGTATCTTTGAATATGTTGACGGGAAGAATTTCGGTTTCCTTTCCGTCTAGAATAAGTTGCGACAGATCTACAAGGAGTTCAAGTGGGAACAGAAGAAAGTTCAAATCTTAATCCGCAGGAATCGTGGCAGGCAGAATATGACCAAGCTCAATTGAGAGACGTGCCTTTTGAGACAATGTCAGGGGTACCTGTTGAACCAGTTTATGGTGATGACCTATTCCCCGGTCAATACCCTTATACGCGAGGCATATACCCCTCTATGTATCGTTCAAGACTATGGACGATGAGAATGTTTGCTGGCTTTGGAACTGCTGAAGACACTAATCTTCGTTTCAAAGATATTCTTCGAAATGGGGGAACAGGATTATCAACTGCTTTTGATATGCCCACTCTCATGGGAAAAGACTCTGATAGCGAATGGTCACTTGGAGAAGTAGGCAGAGCTGGCGTCGCTATAGACACCCTCTCTGATATGGAAGATCTCTTTGCTGAGATTGATTTATCAAAAGTCTCTACTTCAATGACTATTAATGGCCCTGCAGCAACTCTACTTGCTATGTATGTTGCGGTTGCTGAGCAGAATAACCTCAGACCTCACCAGCTCGCTGGAACTATCCAAAACGATATTTTAAAAGAGTACCAAGCGCAAAAAGAATACATTTACCCACCACGCCCTTCAATGAGAATCATTACCGACATGGTGAAATATACAACCGCTGAGATGCCAAAATGGCACCCTGTCTCTATCTCCGGCTACCATATTCGAGAAGCTGGAAGTACAGCAGCCCAAGAGCTTGCCTTCACATTAGCGAATGGTTTTGCATATGTTGAAGCTGCAATTGCTGCCGGACAAAATGTTGATGATTTTGGTAGGAGATTAAGTTTCTTTTTTAATAGTCATAGTGATTTTTTTGAAGAAATAGGAAAGTTCCGAGCATCAAGGCGTATATGGGCACGGTGGATGAAAGATCGATATGGAGCAACTGATGAGAGAGCCATGTTCTGTCGATTTCATACCCAAACAGCTGGCGTGTCTTTGACAGCTCAGCAACCAGAAATAAATATTGCAAGGGTTGGGATTCAAGCTTTAGCAGCGGCTCTCGGCGGTACGCAATCTTTACATACTGATAGTTTTGATGAAGCGCTTGCACTGCCAACTGAAGATGCAGCTCGTATTGCGCTACGAACTCAACAAATCGTTGCACATGAAACTGGCGTCGCAAATGTTGCTGACCCTTTAGGCGGCTCACCATACGTTGAGTGGATGACTGATGAAATGGAACGTCAAGCGGAAGATATTTTTGCGCATTTGGATGAACTTGGCAACGGTTCAATACTGGAAGGTACCTTTGCTGGAATAGAGAATGGCTATTTCGTTGGTGAAATTGCAGACGCTGCTTATAGATTTGAGCGCGAAGTTAACGCCGGGAGACGAATAATTGTTGGAGTTAACGACTTCACTGAAGGAGATAACCCTGAGGACCGGAACCTTCTTCGTATAGGGGCAGAAACGGAAGAATACCAACTGAAGCGGCTCCAAACTATTAAGACAGATCGCAATCAAAATCAAGTTGATGAGGCGCTCTCCGATATTACAGAAATAGCTTCCGACCCAACCAGAAATCTAATGCCAGCAATTATTAACGCCGTCAAAACGTACGCTACTGAAGAAGAAATAGCTGCTGCAATGGAAAGTGTCTTCGGAACGTATGTTGAACGGGCTATAGTTTGACCTCTGATAACCCCAAAGGAGCATTGCCTAATGGATAACCGCCAATATAGAGTAATTCTTGCCAAATTAGGTCTTGATGGCCACGATAGAGGCATCAAGGTAGTTGCACGTATCCTCCGCGATGCAGGCATGGAAGTCATTTATTTAGGGCTTCGTCAAACGACTGGCAGTATCATCGCAGCTGCCGAAGAAGAAGACGCAGATGCTATAGGACTATCTATGCATAATGCTGGCCACCTTACTCTTGGACCAAAAATGACTGAGGCACTTAAAGATGCTGGATTAGATATTCCGCTAATAATCGGTGGAATTGTTCCTGATGAAGATCTCGAAGAATTACTTAATTCTGGTGTTGCAGCTGTACTTGGACCGGGAGCTTCATCTGAAGAGGTAGTTGCAACCGTTCGCGATGCCATCTCTGTCAGAGATGAAGTGTGAGAACTTTGAATGAAACTATCCCCCAGCTTTTTAATGGTGCATTATCTGGCGAACGTAGATGCCTAGGGAAACTCTTATCGATAGTTGAAAAAGGTGGGGAAAGAGCGGACATGGTTGCTGGACTTGCTCACCAAAAGTCTGGAAATACACATGTAATCGGTATCACTGGAGCTCCAGGGTCAGGCAAGTCAACCTTAACGGGAAGACTATTAGAGTTATTTTCGTCGGCAGGAAAAAATATCGCTGTTCTCGCAGTTGACCCTTCTTCACCCTTAACTGGAGGAGCTATTCTTGGCGACCGCATTAGGATGGATGATCTTGCAGGCGAGAATTCTTTTATTCGATCAATGGCTACTCGTGGCCACTCAGGAGGTTTAGCCTTAGCTGTTCCTGCTGCTATCCAACTCTTTGATGCTGCTGGATATAAACCTGTGATTATAGAAACGGTTGGAGTGGGACAAGTCGAAGTAGACGTAGCCGGAGCAGCGGATACGACAGTTGTTGTAGTTACGCCAGGAATGGGAGATGCTGTGCAAGCAAATAAAGCTGGCCTTTTAGAAGTAGCGGACATCTTTGTTGTAAATAAAGCAGACAGACCTGGAGCCAATGATGCGAGAAGAGATTTAGAACTGATGCTTGATTTAGGACATGTTTCAGGACTTGAGGAAAGGAAAGGGCATCGACCTCCCATAATTATGGCCAACTCTCTAGAAGGAAGTGGGGCTGAGGAAATTTTAGAAGCGATCAAAGCACACACAGAATATCTAGAAACAACAGGTTCTATAAAAATTCGGCAGGAACAAAGAACCATGATGGAAGTTCAAAATCGTATTGAATTATTGATCGGGCACAAAGCTAGCGAAGTTCTCAAATCAGATTTTGGTAAGGAAAATATCGAAGCTGCTCAGCAACGGAAAACCTCTCCAGCCGAGGCGGCTAAAGCAATAGTTAACTCGCTGCTAACGGATTAGCTATTTCAACTTTGTGCTGGGGTAATTCTTCCACCTGAACGCACAACTCCTGTTACCTTATCTCCATCTGCGAATTGAAATATTACTCTCCTATGATTGAGCCCCCAAACAAGGTAATCTGAACCACGAATTTGAGCACTCCAAGAATTACTAGTGAGAGCATTATCTTTATCTATAGAAATAGCGAGGTAACCTAAGAATTTTCCTGAATCGTAAACCTTTACATCGTGCAGATTTTCATTGCTTGACTTAAGGCTCATTCGCTCCCCGATCATAACTAAGTTAGTAATGCAATAACTTAATCATGGCATGCGTGGGACGTTACAGTCATTTTATTTTTGTTTCGAAAGTTAAAAAATATCGGTTCAACGAGTTGGGGTGCGAATCGTGTGGGTAGCATCATGAAAGAAGTAAGCTCAAGTTAATAATTTCGGAAAGGGACCTATGAGTGAATACTTAGCTCCATTAGAGGATATGAAATTTGCACTTAAAGAAGTAGTTGACATCGCTTCTTTGACTGAATTACCAAATTTTTCTAAGGTCGGCCTTGAATCTCTCGATGACATACTTGATGAAGCCGGACGTTTCTTTAACGAAGTGATTTCACCAACTAATCGAGTTGGGGATTTAGAAGGAAGCAAGCTAAATCAAGACGGAACAGTAACTACCCCAACAGGTTTCAAGGAAGCCTACGCCCAATATGTAGATGC
>CEOF01214290.1_pt1 | contig 25950 bp, 19 predicted proteins | sample 361311 | NCBI WGS metagenome assembly CEOF01 (sample SAMEA2619667, study PRJEB7988) | marine metagenome | biome: marine biome (ENVO:00000447); feature: surface water layer (ENVO:00002042); material: "saline water (ENVO:00002010), including plankton (ENVO:xxxxxxxx)" | depth 5 m
CCACTCGTTTGCATTTATATGGCGAGAAGCAATGGGCGGCGTCGGTAGCCTCGGGCTCGAATGCGCCCGAAGCGATGATTGTCTGTCCTTGTAGCTCGGGAACTCTATCAGCTATTGCAACAGGTGCTAGTGATAACTTAATTGAGCGAGCCGCTGATGTGATACTCAAAGAGCAAAAGAAATTAATTTTAGTGCACCGTGAAATGCCACTTTCTGTGATTCATCTTGAACATCAGTTGTCATTAGGGCGTTTAGGTGTAGTGATTATGCCGGCTTCGCCAGGCTTCTATCATCAGCCCGACAGTATCTCTGATTTAATTGATTTTGTTGTGGCCAGAATCCTTGATCACGTGGCTGTAGAACATCAACTAATGCAGCGCTGGGGTGCCGATAAAAATGTCTAACGGCAATTGGCGCTTCAGGCATAAGCTTATTTTTGTGATGGATAGTATTTAGTAATATCAGGAGTTAGTTTTGTCTGAATCGATAAATTCAATAACAGCGCCCCGGTTTATGCATTTTTATCAGGCTATCGTATTAGCTAGACCTAAAGTAACAGTAGCCTTTCTGATTTTATTGAGTCTTGTTGCAGCTTTTTTTGCTCAAAATTATAAGGTTGATGCCTCGGCTGATGCCTTAGTACTTGAGGGCGATGAGGATCTCGCTTTCTTTCGAGAGATAGGTAAGCGTTATGCGGCTGAAGATTTCTTTGTCATTGCTTATCAACCGCAACAAGGCTTGTTAAGCCAGCAGTCACTGTCAGCATTAGCCGCATTGGTTGACGACCTTGGCAGTGTTAACGGTGTGTCATCGGTAATGTCTGTATTAGATGTGCCATTGTTATATTCACCTAAATTAAGGATGAGTGATTTAGGTTCGCCATTGAAAACCTTGCGCAATGATACGGTCGATAAAGTGTTAGCTGAAAAAGAGCTGTTAGACAGTCCTATTTATTCCCAGCTGTTGACTAGCAAAGATATGGATACAACGGCGATTCAGGTGAACCTAACGCGTGATGTCACCTATGTTGAACTAATGGATCGACGCGATAGTTTACGTCAGCAACAACAACTGATGCCATTAAGTGTTGATCAACAAGCAAAACTGCTTGACGCCGAAGCCGAGTTTAAAGCGTATGCAACCGCAGCGGCCGTTCGACAGCAGCGACAAGTGACGGAAGTGCGTGCAATACTTGATTTGCATCGCCCGCAGGCGAAAGCTATCTATCTTGGTGGTTTGCCAATGATAGCCAACGATATGGTTTCATTTGTTAAAAGTGATTTGCAGACTTTTGGTATAGGTATTATCGCTTTTATTGTTTTGTTGCTAACCGTTATTTTCAGATCCTTTCGCTGGGTGATATTGCCGTTACTCAGTTGTATCTTAACGAATATATTTATGCTGGGTTTGTTAGGCTTTCTCGATTGGCGAATGACCGTTATTTCTTCTAATTTTATTGCCTTGTTGTTAATTATTACCCTGGCGATTGGCGTGCATTTGGTGGTTCGTTACCTTGAGCTGCAAATGCTTGATGAGAAGGCAGATCAGCAGCAACTGACAATTGCAACAGTTAGTCAAATGTTACGTCCTTGCCTTTATACAGCATTAACTACTATTGTGGCGTTTATGTCGTTGGTAATTAGCGGTATTCGTCCAGTGATGGATTTTGGTTGGATGATGACAGTAGGTGTCGTGGTGGCCTTAATGACTACCTTTATTGTGGTGCCGCTCGGTATGAGTTTAGGCCCAGCGCCGGTGGTTGATAAAAAATCTAGAGCGGACGAAACTTCCATACTGACCTTATCATTTGCACGTTTTGCGGAGTATCATGGTCAGGTTATTTTATGGTTTTCTGCCACCCTATTTGCGCTTGCGCTATTCGGTCTTTCGCAACTCAAGGTAGAAAATCGATTTATTGATTATTTTGATGAGTCGACAGAGATTTATCAAGGGATGGAGTTAATTGATAGCGATCTGGGCGGTACGATACCATTAGAGCTGATATTATTTGCACCAACAGTGAGTGCCGATGAAAGTGTCAATAATAGCGAGGAAGAATTTGACGACTTTGATGATTTCGATGAGTCAGATTCTACCCCCAACCAGAATTATTGGTTTACTTCAGCCGGCTTAAATAAAATTGAAGCTATTCATAATCATATTGATAAATTAACTGAAACCGGCAAGGTATTGTCGTTGGCAACAGTCTATCGTGTTGCAAGAGATCTGCTTGGTGGAAATCTAAATGATATTGAGCTGGCTTTAGCGTATAGATCTTTGCCGGCTGCCATTAAGGATGTGGTTGTATCGCCCTATTTACATGAGGGGTCTAATCAGGCACGTATCACGATTCGTGTGAAAGAGACCAGTCGATCGCTTAATCGAGCAGAGTTGCTAACAGGTATCGATCATTTTATGAGTCAGTCAGGCTACAGTAGAGATGACTATCGTTTAACCGGCATGCTAGTGCTTTATAACAATATGCTGCAAAGCTTATTTACCTCTCAGATTCTTACCTTAGGTTTAGTTTTTATCGCGATAACAGCCATGTTAATCGTCTTGTTTCAGTCATTAAGCCTGGCTTTAATCGGTATTACGCCTAACCTAATGGCGGCGTTATTTGTGCTAGGTGGTATGGGTATAGCCGGCATACCTTTAGATATGATGACCATTACTATTGCGGCTATTAGTATTGGTATTGGGGTAGATAATACCATTCATTATATACACCGCTATAGGCGGGAGTTTGCTATAGACCAAGATTATATTGCGAGCATGCATCGCTCTCATGCCAGTATTGGTCGAGCAATGTATTACACTTCGATTACGATTATTTTTGGTTTTTCTATTTTAACCTTGTCGAACTTTAAGCCGAGTATTTATTTTGGTTTATTAACGGGTCTAGCGATGCTATCAGCATTACTAGGTTCATTATTATTGTTACCCCGTTTGCTTTTACTGTTTCAGCCAATCGGTAAAACAAGTCTACGTTTGTAGGTCACATGGTATGGTTCAGGAATGTCTTGAGGGTTGTGGTGCTTGTTGCATTGCGCCAGCGATTAGCACGCCAATTCCTGGTATGCCTGAGGGAAAATCTGCAGGAACTAGGTGCGTGCAATTAGATGAAGCGAATGCTTGCCGGTTGTTCGGTTTACCATCGAGACCGTCTGTCTGTGAGAGTTTTAAGCCTCAGTTAGAGATGTGCGCTAATGGTCCAGTGCATGCGTTACGTTGGCTTACTGATTTAGAGCGATACACCTTACCGTAAGTTGCTTGGCTAGCGAATTATGATTAAAGTGTTACCTAGCCATCTGTTTTTTTTAGAGGATAAAGAGAAGCTTTTGTGTTAAATGATTATCCGCTATTTCCATTGCCGTTAGTGGCCTTTCCAGGTTGCCGGCTTCCGCTGCAGATCTTTGAGCCGCGTTACCTCGACTTAGTTAAATTGAGCCTGTCAACTAACCGATCTTTTGGTATAGTGACTTTATCCTCAAATCAGCCGCAAAATGATTCACCCGTATTCGAGCCTATTGGTACGGCGGTAAAAATTGTTGATTTTAATGAGCAGCCTAATGGTTTACTAGGTATTGTTTGCGAAGGTGCCCATAAAATTTATGTACGTAGTGCATCCTCAACAGATAATCATTTAATTTGTGCCGATGTTGAGGAAGTGGTCGATGAGCCGGTGTTGGCAGTTCCACCAGAATTTGAAGATTTAGTGTACGTGTTAGATTCCTTATTCAAGCACCCCTATGTAGAAACTTTAGGTTATCCAAGTCGCTCTATTGATGAATGGTTTTTAGATGCGGCTAATCTTGGCTTTTATTTGTCCTATTTATTGCCCTTTTCTACTGAAATTCGTTATCGATTATTATCGCTGGAACTTCCTTTTGAGCGATTAATTCTTATTCAATCCCTGCTTGACGATATGGACCCTCAGGACAGTTAGAGGTGTAAATTGATCAATCGGCTGTTGCTGTGGTCGGCATTTATAAAAATCTTGACTACACTATTATGATAATGATTTTAATGAATATTTGAATGTTAGGAAGTCGTAGCCGTTATGTATAATTTTATTGATGTTGAGGCTTCTGGTTTTGGTGCTGGGAGCTACCCTATTGAAGTAGGGTTGGCGATGACCAGTGGGCAGATGCATTGCACGCTTATTCGCCCTGAAGATGATTGGCTGCACTGGAATGAGGAGGCGGAGTCACTGCATGGCATCACCCGCGATATTTTGCTCGTTAATGGTAAGTCGCCGTTAAAGGTTGCCATGTTAGTCAACGAATGGTTGGATGGTGAGACGGTATATACCGATGCCTGGGGTAATGATTCCTGTTGGTTAGCTTTACTTTATGAAACAGCTAATATTCATCAGCGGTTTACAATTGATTCGGTGGCTTCTCTCATCAGTCAGGAGCAGATGTCGCAATGGCATACGACTAAAAATCAAGTTATCAAAGAAATGGACCTTAAGCGGCATCGCGCCAGCAGCGATGCTCTAATTTTACAAACTACCTTTGAGCGACTTCAATGCGAAGTGGCTGTCTAATATTTGCCCTATCCGCTTTTTGCAAAGATATGTAAATGTCTGCTCTTTACATGGCTATTTTTTAATACTTCCTATATTTTAGCGTCTTTAATAGGCGACTTCTTTCAATGGATTAATACCAATCGTTGAAAAAATTCAGTAATTTCAATGACAAACAGAATATCTCAACTAAGCTAAATAGGGATTGTGTCTTTGAAGGCGCAGTTTAATAGGCCAAAAGGATAGGCTACCAGAATAGTATCGATATTCAATTTGCGATCTTAAAACAGGGTTTACGAGGTCTCTAATGGTTAGACAATATTTTCAAACACAATACGAGGTTGCAAAGACCGAAATCTTGCCAGGCTTGATGAGCTCTATATTATTAATTATATTGATATTTATATCTTTTAACGCCTTCGCTGATGAAAATGCATCAATTTTAGAAGAAACAAAACTTCTGTCTGAAGAATCACCGTCTTACTACCAGATTAATGCCGGTGATGTGCTGTCTATAACGGTTTGGAATGACCCATCTTTTAGTGCTGAGCAATTATTGGTAAGACCTGACGGGTTTATTAGTGCGCCTGTAGTTGGTGAAATAAAAGCCGGTGGTCAAACCATTGACCAATTGCAAAAAAACCTATCCGAAAGTCTATCGCGGTATCTAAAAGACGAGCCTACAGTCGTTATTACTATTTTAGCCACTAGCGGCAGTCAGGTATTTGTTCTGGGTAAAGTCAATGCGCCAGGTGCCTATCCATTGACTGGTAACTTTGATGTTACGCAGGCAATTGCCATGGCACGAGGCCTGAATAGTTTTGCTTCTGAAAATAAAATTCTCGTATTACGTCGTGACGTTCGCGGCGTGCAACAGGCCATAGAATTTGAATACGGTAAAGTGCGATCAGGGAAAGATTTATCGTCGAATATTTTACTTAATAGCGGCGATGTTGTGGTAGTACCTTAATTCGGCTTATCTGAGCGGCGTAAGTGAATTGAGTAGATCAACGAATAGAAAAGTTTTAGGCGCGCGTCCTGATTGCTTCTAGAATTTTTAATGCTATTTAATTGAGCTTTTGTAAACGCAATAAGAAGTTGATTTATGTCTGAAAAGTTAGAATATATGGATTTTGAAGAGCCTTCAAAATCATTAAAAGACTATTTTAATATGCTTCGGCGGCGTAAGCGCGTATTGGCGATTACTTGGTTAATCGTGGTTATCATTTTTACTTTGCTAGCCTTTTTATGGCCGCCGACTTATCGCTCTCAAGCAATTATCTTAATAGAGCAACAAGATATCCCCGCTGAACTCGTGCAGACCACTATCACGAGTTATGCCCAGCAGCGTATCGAAGAAATTAAGCAACGCATCATGACCATTAGCAATATTATGAATGTGGCGGAAGAGTTTGAATTATACAGCAAGCGTGAGTTTGATCGGATGACGCGAACCGAGATTGCCGAAGAGTTTCGTGATGCCGTTTCCATAAAACCGATCAGTGCTGAAGTGGTTGATCCTCGCAGTGGACGGCCTTCGGAGGCAATTATCGCCTTTAGTTTGGCTTTTGATGGTGATTCTCCTAGTAAAGTGCAAAAAGTGACGAATGAAATCACCACGCTTTATTTAAATGAAAACTTGAAAGAGAGAACGGAGCAAACGCAAAGTACGGCTGATTTCTTAACGGCAGAAACAGAAATGCTCTCTAGAGAGCTCGCTAATCTGGATCAAAAAATTGCTGACTTTAAAGAGCAAAATGAAGGAGCGCTACCAGAACAAAATCAATTTAATATCAGTATTGTTGATCGCACTGAGTTACAGATTAACGATTTAGATTTTCAATTAAAAGAGTTGAAAAAACGTAAAATAAGATTGGAGGGCGAGTTAACCCAAATCAGCCCTTCGGCACCTACTACCTTAGCTGATGGTAGTGTGATATTGGGTGATGCTGATCGATTAAGAGCGGTGCAAAGTCAGTTGCGTCAGCTCAAGTCGATTTATCATGAAGACCATCCAGTGTTGCTCCGTTTAAAAAGAGAAGAGGCGACGTTGTTGCAAGTCTCAAGTAGTCATGATGCTTATAACGATACTGCAAAACAGCTACAGCAACAGCAAGATAAACTATCGGCCTTGCAGGCGAAATATACTCAAGATCATCCGCAAATCATTAAAGCTGAGCGAATAGTTAAGCAGTTAGCTGACTCTATTAAAGGGATGGAAAGAAGTTATGAGGCGCCCAGGGCAGATAACCCTGCTTATTTGTTCGTGAAGACACAATTAGACAGTACCAATGAAGATATTCGCGCTAATACTCAGAAAATTGAATCATTAAATGCAAAAATAGAGCGCTATGAAGGCTATCTGTCACGAGGGCCGCAGATCGAACAAGATTATCAAACGTTGGTACGTGATTACCAAAATACCTACATGAAATATCAAGAAATCCGTTCGAAAATGATGTCCGCCGAATTAGCGAAAAATTTAGAGTCAGAGCGAAAGGGTGAGCGTTTTACATTAATACAGCCCCCAGAATTACCTGTCGATCCGGTAAGCCCTAACCGCACAGCGTTAGTATTAATTGGTTTCATTATGGGGGTGGGTGTTGGCGTTGGTGTCGTTATTTTATTAGAGGCACTAAGTAATTGTGTCTATAGTCGTACCGACCTAGTTGGTCTGACTGGCAATGCTCCACTTGCGGTTATTAGTTATTTAGAGACTCAAGAAGAGCAGTCGAAGCATAATAGGAAGCGGCTTTATATCGTTTTAGGCTTAATACTAGCAGGTATTGTTATTCTGCTGTTATTTCATTTTTTTATAAAACCTTTAGATGTGACTTGGTATATTTTATTGAGAAAGTTGGGCATGTAACAATTGTTCAGTCAGTTTAATGAATTTAATGGTGTGAGACCAAAATGGAACGAATCCAAGAAGCGATAGAAAAAGCGAAGCGTGAGCGTCAGGGAGTTCAAGGCGTTGATGGTAAAACCGATGATCCTGTGCAAGATGACAAAGGCGAGCATGCATCTGAAACGGTTAGTAAGGATGGTGTTGTTAAGCAAGAAGATTTATTAGTTGACGCTCAACAAGAAAAACGCTCGGTTAGAGTCAAATACTCACAAACACGCAGTGTCAATATTGATGCAGGAACCTTGAAGGATTTACGCATTGTTGCTGGTTTTACGCATGATAAGCGTTCAGAGCCTTATCGACAGTTACGCGGCCAAATATTAAATAAAATGCGCGAGAATAGCTGGCAAACATTAGCGATCACTAGTCCTAATGCCGGTGCTGGCAGAACGCTAACAGCAATGAATCTTGCGATTAGTCTCTCTATGGAGGTGAATCAAACCGTATTATTGGTTGATATGGATTTACGTCAACCTAATGTTGCCACCTGTTTAGGAATTGACGACGTTGAATATGGCCTTGTGGATTATGTTAACAATGAACGGCCATTAGAGGATATTTTGATTCACCCAGGCTTTGAGCGATTAGTTTTATTACCGGGTACCGTTCAGGATAACGCCTCGTCTGAGATCTTAACCTCACCTGAAATGAAAGTTGTGATAGAGGAGCTAATTGCCCGCTACCCTTCACGACTTATTATTTTTGATTTGCCTGCCGTGCTTAGTCATGATGATGCCTTAGTATTTGCTCCTACGTGTGATGCGACATTGATGGTGGTTGAAGAGGGTGGCACTAATAAAGACGATCTAGAAAGGGCTTATCAGCTTCTTGAAGGCGCTAATATCATTGGTTCTGTATTGAATAAAGTCAGATATCCTTAACATTGGAGGTGCAATGAGTTATGTATGAGCAGCACTTTTCCTTAAAAGCTAAGCCTTTTAGCCTCAGTCCCGATCCAGAATTTATACACTTTTCAGCCAAGCATAAAGTGGCCTACAGTCTGCTTGAATATGGCTTACATGAGCAAAGTGGTTTAACCGTTATTACCGGCGAAGTAGGCAGCGGGAAAACTACTTTAATTCGATATCTGCTTGCCGATATTGATCAAAGCCAGTTGGCAATTGGATTAATTAATAATACTCATGCTTCTTTGGGTGATCTTACGCAATGGATCGCCTTGGCTTTTGATCTTCCGCATGAAGGCAAAGATAAAGTGACATTGTTTCGTGATGTGCAAGAGTACTTAATCTCTGAATGGGCTAAAGGAAAACGTGCTGTGCTCATTGTTGACGAAGCGCAAAACATGGAAAAAGAAACGCTCGAAGAGTTGCGACTCTATACCAACATTAATGCCGATGGCGAGCAGTTTTTACAAATTATTTTAGTTGGTCAACCCGAGTTGAGGGATTTATTGCAGGCGCCTGAACTAGCTCAAATGGCTCAGCGTGTTTCCGTCGAATATCATATTGAGCCTTTGAGTTGGCAAGACACCGCTAATTATATTCGTCATCGTTTGGTTACCGCCAGTATTGAAGGTTTAGAAGACCAAGCCAATCACATTTTTGACTCTGTAGCGATGGCAGTTATTTTTTATTTTAGCGGAGGTGTGCCACGCTTAATTAATACCCTTTCTGATTTTGCTTTAGTCCATGCCTATGCGGTAGATCTTAAAGTTGTCAATTACGAGACGGCGCTTGAAGTGGTGCGCGGTCGAACTATTGGTGGTGTTAATCGTTTCAAGAATAATGAGCAGCAGTTATCTTTGATTAGAGAGAAAGTGATTAATGCCGTGGGTATCGATTTAGAGACAGTGTTAGATCAAGAATGTGTAGACAATAATAATGAAAAAGAAGGTGGCCTGTTAAGCAGTGATGATCTAGTCCTATAAATTTGATTTAAGATTAATCAAGCGAAGTAGTTTTTATGTGGTAGTGATCGGCGCAGGGTATTAGCGCTCTATACCGATTGGGATTGGCGTAGAAAATTTGTTAATTGTTATAATACATATTATACAAAAAAGGAAAGTGTTGGATGAAAAGTGCAAGCGAATACCAAAAAGTTTGTGTAATTGGTTTAGGTTATATTGGATTACCTACGGCTTCATTACTTGCCACAAAGGGCTTTGAAGTAGTCGGTGTTGATATCTCCCAAAAAGTCGTTAACACGATTAATCAAGGTGAAATTCATATTGTTGAACCTGATTTAGATATTTTGGTTAAATCAGCCGTTCACTCTGGAAATCTATCGGCTAGCCTTGAGCCTTGTGAGGCCGATGTTTTTATTATCGCGGTACCTACACCATTTAAAGACGGCGGCCCTGATCATATATCAGGTAAAAAGCCTGACCTATCTTATATCGACTCGGCGACAAAAAAAATCTCACCCTATATTAAGGCAGGTGATTTGGTCATACTTGAATCTACAAGCCCTGTCGGTACAACGGATGAGGTGGTTGCTAAAATATTAAAGCAAGCAGGGCATGCCATTGGTGAGAATGTCTTTGTGTCGCATTGCCCTGAGAGAGTGTTGCCGGGCAGGATATTAATTGAATTAGTTGAGAATGATCGTGTTGTTGGTGGTATTAATGAGGAATCAACAAAAGTAACAGTTAATTTTTACGAACGCTTCGTTCGGGGGGCTGTTCTAGCTACAACAGCAAAAACCGCCGAAATGGTGAAGTTGACTGAAAATTCATCGCGTGATGTGCAGATTGCATTTGCGAATGAGCTCTCAATGATTTGTGAAACTGAAAATATTGATACATGGGAGGTGATTGAATTGGCCAATCGCCACCCTCGTGTCAATATATTGAATCCTGGCCCAGGAGTAGGTGGGCACTGTATTGCCGTTGACCCATGGTTTATTGTCGATCGTTCACCTGAAGTTTCTAAGTTAATTCGAACAGCTCGTGAAGTAAATGATGCTAAGCCTGAATGGGTAATAAATCGAGTTGTGCACTGTGCAAATAAATTCAAAGATCCAATTATTGCTTGTTTAGGATTGGCTTTTAAAGCTGATGTGGACGATTTAAGAGAATCGCCAGCCTACAATATTGCTAAAGAGATTCAAAGAAAAGAAATTGGAAGATTGATAGTTTGTGAGCCGAATCTAGATGATCATTGTGAATTTGATCTCTACGAGCTTGATGATGTTATAGAACAGGCTGACATAATTCTTCTTTTAGTTGATCATAAAATTTTCAATCGATGCAAGGCGTCTGATTTAAGAGAGAAGTTAGTCATTGATACTAGGGGTATTATTAGATAAAGAGTACTTATACTTGACCAAGAGAAATGCATTTAGGGAAAAAAGATGATAAATAATTTCTTAATAGGTGTTTGTGGAGGATCTGCTTCCGGAAAAACAAGGTTTAGTCTGGAACTAAAGAGAAATCTTAATGAAGAGGTTACTTTAGTGTCACAAGACAACTACTACTTTGATAGTTCGCATCTGAATAAAGAAGAAATAGCGAGAAAAAATTTTGATCAACCTCAAGCTATTGATTTAAATAGATTACATATAGACTTAGAGAAATTAAAAAAAAATCAGACAATTAATTTGCCAATTTATTGTTTTAATAGTCATTGTAGATTAAAAAAAACGAAAAAATTATTTCCAGCTCGGATAATAATCGTTGAAGGTTTGTTTTTGTTCGAAAATGAAGTTATCAGAAATATCTTAGATTTGAAAATATTTATAGATGTTGATAGTGATGTTCGCCTTATGAGAAGAATAGAAAGGGATATTGAGTGTAGAGGCAGGCCATTAAGATCTGTGATTGATCAATATTCTAGAGATGTTAGGCCTATGTATAAGCAGTATATTGAACCAAAAAAAAAGTACGCCGATATTGTTCTGGAGGGAGAGTCTGAAGAAGACTTAGAAAAAAGCATTATCAATGTAAAAGATAAAATTTATACTCTAATTAAAGATGGGAAATAAAATGGAAACTATTGCTGAAAAGTTTTCCTATCCATTAGTGTTTGATAGGGTGGTTAACGACTTTATAACGATATGCAAATCTGTTTTCTGCTCAAAAAAATTAGGCATATTGTTAGTAGGAAGTTCAGCTAGAGGAGAGTTTTGTTGGAGCGGAAATATTGATGCGCCAGTATTTTACAGCGATGTTGAATTTATTGTTGTTGTTGATAGATCGGATCTGAAATTTAAAAAAAAATTCCATGATGAAATAAATAAGTTAAATAACTCATTAAGTTTTGGCATAAGGTTTAAGGTGGATTATGTTATTAATACTTGGTCAGGGATAAAAAAAGCAGATAAAAAAATTTTTATTTTCGATAGTAAAAATAAAGGAATTGATCTTGGTAGCGAATCGGTTGTTTCGGTGCTGCCTGAGGTGACAATCAAAAACATAAATTTTAGCGAATTAAATGATATTTTATTGCATAGAATGAAGGCGGTTATTGCTGATATACCAGAAAGTGTCTTTAGAGGAGAGGGGATATCTTCTGAACTATGCATGTCGATTTCAAAAAATGCACTTGATTCGACAACTTGGTTGTTTCCATATGAAGCTGAACAATTATTATCTGGATTTAAAGAGCGCTTAGAAGTATGGGAGGCAAAAAAAAATCAGTTAAAGCTTTTTGATTTTTTTGATGAGTCTCAATTATTATTTTTAATGAATTGTGATGCAATGAGAAGCCGAGTTGCTCCTTTGAGAAAGGATGTCGAGTTATTGAATCAATACGTTGAACTGTATGATGGAGCTTTAGCATATTGTAAAGCTAGGAACAATATCGGTATAGATGTAAATATCGATAGCCCAAATGCAAGTCGAAAAATTTTCTGGGAATATAATCCCCGAAGGCGTGTTAAGGAGGCGTATTTAATTCTGAGAAATTTTAAAAGTTTTGGATATATAAATATTTTTAGAAATATATTCTTTCCGAGAAAGGGAAGGCAAGCTAGTTTTTGTTTTTCGATGATTAAGGCTTTAGCCGCTTATATGAATGGCAACGCAGGTGTCTTCGTAAAAGAGGTTGATGCTTCCCATAAAAAATTAAAATTAATAATGAATGTACAAATCACGGGCGAGGACCCTGTCGAACAATGGCGAAGTTTAAGAAAATCGTACCTTTCAATAAATTCTGTGTTTATTTAAGATTATGTTTATAAGAGTAGATGAAGTAAATATTTTATTGAGTCTTGTTGCATCTGTAGTTTTATTTTCTGCAGGTTTTCTTTACGTAATGTCAAATAATGTTGCTGGTAGGTCATTTTTGCTCAAAGTTTTTTCTATTGCTTTTTTGCTTAGAGTACTGATGGCTTTTGCGCTATATTTTTCGCTAATCTCAATGGGTAGTGATGGTTATATTATTGAAGATGATCGTGTGTATAACTTTACAGCACTAGCTATAGATAAAGATATCGATCGAGGTAGGGTGGGTTACAAGCAGTACGAAAGTGGATTTAAGAATATCGCTTATTTTAATTTTGGTGGCTTTATGTATCATCATTTTGGTTTTGATACTTTGACTATGCGGATAATAAATGCCTTTTTTGGGTCCGTAGTCGTGCTGCTTGTTTATTACATTATGCTACAAATATTCGATATGAGGATAGCGAGGATATCGGCTTTATTTATGGCTTTTTTGCCAAATTTAATATTTTGGTCGGCGTCGCATGTCAAAGACCCTTTAGTTACATTGGTCACAATCTCATTGGTATACATCATGGTCTGTAAATTCAGGCGAGGCCTTAATCCTTTTGTTTTAGTTTTTTATATTTTTTTTATGTATTTGTTATGGCACTTGAGAAAAGACTATTGTTTTCCTTTGATTGGCGTGGCTATTTTGTGGGGCTTTATTAGATATACAGCGCTTGGTCGTTTTTTTAATAATCATAAACGCTCAAATTATTTGAAAATGGCTATTATGGTTGTCTTTGCTGTTCCGTTATTTTATACATTGCTTTCTTCGCAAGCCGGCACTAACTTTATTGGAACTGTTGATAAGTTTAATCAGATGCAAGAACATTTATCTTCAGAAGGTGCAGCAGGTTTTACTCGTTATATGAGGATTTCAGGCCCTGGTGATATTTATAAATTACCAGCCGCAATGATATTCACCTCAATGGCACCGCTCCCGAATTTTGGGCCTACAACAGATTGGAGGAAATATGGCCACAAAGTATATTCGTTTATTAACTTATCTTTGGTTCTTTTAATGCCACTGGTATTTTTTGGATTTCTTAAGTTTACAAATGTAAATATGAAGTTCACAGATGAGCTTCTAGTCAAGTGGCTCCCTTTATTTACTTGGGCCTCAGTAAGTATTTTTTATATGGGTGTTTTAAGATATAAGTCTGGCCTTCTTCCATATTTTGTAATGTGGGCCTCAGTAGCTTGGGCATATCGGCATCAATACAGTCGGCATATATTATTTATGTATGGAGCAACTATGTCTGCTGTTTTAGTAATAATACCTGTGGCAACAATCTTCAGGTAAAAAAAGTGGAGAATGAATAGATGAAGACACCCATATTAGTAATCTTTGTAGATGCTTTGCCTTATGACCGTGCCGTGAACATTGTAAATGCTTTAAAAGCAGATACACATTTAAAATCAATACCCGGGGTCGGTTATAGTATCAATGTAAAGGCAGAAATGTTTGCAGGGTTGAAGCCAGACGATGTCGGATATTTCTGTGAATGGAACTATAATCCTGATAATAGAAGCGTTTGGTGGGTAAATCTGGGAATACCAATTTTGGAAAGACTTAGTAGTTTTAGCCATTTTATCGATAGGGTGATCCATAAGCTAATCACTTTGGCGCGTGGTGAAAGAATATATGCCATACCATATCGTATTTTACCAATGTTAAAATGTTCAGGGTTGACAGCTTATGAGCGTAATTTTGAAGCGCCAACGTTTTTATCAGATGGTAATTTCGAGCGTGTCCTCTACAGCGAGGAAGGTGTCAATGATAAAAAAGTTTTTGATAAGGCATTAGAAAAGTTACGCAAAGAAAAAAATAATAGATTGTTCGTTTCAACCGCAGAATTAGATGGTGTAATGCATCACTACGGCATGTCCTGCCAGAGGTATGAAGATCAAATATCATTAATTGAAGAGTCAACTGTCAATTTAATTCAGGAATTTCTCTCTATACATGGTGATCAGGCTAAGTATTTCCTCTTCTCTGATCATGGAATGGCGCCTGTTCTCGAGCCAGTTGATTTTGATATTTCACAGTATTGTGGTCAACCAGGCAATGAAAGTTATGTTTACGTAATTGATGCTACATTTTATAGGGTATGGATTAATAATGAAGAGCTAAGAACAAAAATTATCGATGCATTTGGCAGTGTAAATCATGTAGGCCATATTCTAACTGAAGAGGAGCGAATAAAATACGGTCTTGTGGATCGAAGGCATGGCGATATTATATTTTTGTTGAATGAGTCGAAACAGTTTGCCCCTAACTTTTTTGGTAAGGAAATTAGTAAGGCAATGCACGGCTATGACCCTGAGCTAAAAAGTCAAGCGGGAGCATTTGTAAGTAATACTAATAGTGGATTTGGCGGTAACATTTCCTCAATGTCGATTCATGAGACTATTCGAGCTTTCCTGTGATGCCCGTGATAAATAGAGGGTTAATAATAATATTCTTTTTTTATTCAGCTAATTTGAACGCTAGCATTTCGCTTTATCAGATTCCAGCTTTCTTTAATTTTCAAAAAGAAATGAATCTTAACGTTGATCTAAAAAAGCGAATTATTCTCAATCCCGTGATGATTCAATTGTCCGAATTTTCAGAAGCTGAGTACATTAAACAAATAAAAGAAGAAGTGCGAATTGAAGCTTTTAAGGGTGAGACTATTTATACAAGCTTTATCATAGAGGCCATAAATAAAGATCATAAAATATCCGCAAATCTTTTATTTGAAGAAGAATATTTTAAACCTGATAACACTGAAATTAGCTTAGTGAGCAGCTGGTTTCAATCTGGTAGGAATACGACCATTTCAAAAGACAAGCAGTATCTAACACAAGAATTGTTAATTAAAGATGATTTAGTTGTAGACCTTTCAGATGGTTGGGTTAAAAATGAAGAGAAATGGTACTATCAACCCCCCAAAATTTCTCGATTAGAATCTATAAAGTCTTCTATTAAAAAGAATGACACCCGCCGCCTTCTAGTCGAGGTTAATGTCCCAGATAACATACCAGCAGATACATATACGATCAAATTATTGATTGAAAATATTGATGGTGGAGAGCCATTGAAAAAAATAGCTTTGAAAATAGATGTTAAAGACATATCACTTGACTATAGTTTAAAGGACGCTTATGAGTTGTTTATTTATACAAAGTTGGGGCTAGATTTGAAGGTGGGTAGAGAGAATTCTTTTAATAATGGTCAACAGAATATTGGAGACGGTGAGTATCAGATAGAAAATTATTTCGCCCATGCTCATCAAATAGAAAAAAAAGGTTTCAATGGTGTTTTTATCATGGATTGGCGTCCTTCATATGTTGAGGATGCGTTGAATATTTTGAATGCTGTAGGGTTAGATCGAGCTATTATTTATGGGCGCCCTGTTGTAAAAGAAGGCGTTAAAGTTTTGACAGAAGATTTAGTCAAGACAATTAAAAGTAAAGGTTTCGAACCAATTTTTTACGGCTACGATGAGCCTGGCGGCAATGAGAAAGTTAAGCAGCAGCTAGCTTTAAATTCTCGGTTACATAATCTCGGAGCTAAATCCATAAATGCTGTTTTTTGGAATGATATACCTAATATAGAGAAAAATATTATAAATGAAAATCAAGACTTTGATTATTTAACTATCAGTATGGGAAGTAACGGGCACAGAAAATTTTTTAAGTCTTTACCGATGTTAGGCTCTGAGAATGATATAAAATTTCTTGCTTATTGGCATCCACATGTAGAGAATCCCATGAGGAATCGCTTGTTTATGGGGTTTTGGTTATGGGCTAGTGGGTTAGATGGAGTTTCTCCACATGCATATTATATTTTGCCTCATATAGCTCGTTATAATAAAGAAAGAGAAGATAAGTCGCGGGGTCCGTTATCCCCGTACAATGATTTCTCTATGTGGGACAATCCAAAGGGGATTTTTCGTCAACACTCTACTGTTTACCCTAATGAAAAAGGTTTTATTTCAACCTTACAATGGGAGGCAATATCTGAAGGGGTAACAGATTTAGTTATGATAAAGCAATTAGAAAAACTAATTGAGAATGATAGGTCGAAACTTAGAGCCCAAAATGGCTTAGAGTTACTACAAGAAATTCGTTCTAATGTTTTGACAGTCAAATCATCTTCATTTACTGATAGGCAAATCAAAAAATTCAACATTTATATGAATGATTGGAGAGATCGAATTAGAAAACTTATCCTGGAATATAACAAAGAATTAGCTTACTAGAAGATATTATAATGGATCAACACAAAAAAAATATTTTATTTGTTGAGTATTGTCCCGACCTGAAAGGTGGCGGTGCTCAGCGTGTTTTTTTAGATCTAATGAAGTCAATAAATAAGGAAAAATATAATATTTTTGCTGCCTTTCCCAGCATTAATAATAGCCAGCTGGCTGCTGAGATTCCAAAAGATGCCATTAGATTTCATTATGATTCGAAGTCACCTCAAAAAAATAAAAATAAAATTATGTCTTACTTGATTTTCATTATCTTTATACCTATTAATACAATTATTGGGACTTTTCGCATAAAAAGATATGATATTGAAGTTGTTTATGTTCATTCAATAATCAGTGGCTTTCATTTCTCAATAGCAAAATATTTTGTTAATTTTAAGTTGATTTATCATGAGCATAATCTAGTTTCACAAAGACCGGCAATGCACCTTTGGCGCTCCATGTTTGATTTTGTGAATTATCAGTCTGATATGGTCATTGCAAACAGCCATGCAACTGCACTTTCCCTTAAAGAATACGGCAGTGAGGAGAGTAAAATTGCCGTGGTGCATAATGGAATACTTATAGAAGATTTTGATGATAAATTATCAGAGTCTAGAGGAATGGCTAGATTGGGGTTTAAAAAGGACACTACACCAATAATTGTTGGTATGGTTGGTCATTTTAGACCTTGGAAAGGTCAGCATTACTTTGCAGAGTCTATGAAGAATGCTAAAAAGTATAATAATGACATTCACTATGTAGTTGTTGGGGGATTTCATGATCAACAATATTATCAGGATGTATGCGAGTATATTGAGCTTGAAGGTATTTCGGATAATGTAACAATCACAGGCCATCAAGAAAATGTATCTGAGTTAATGGCATGTATGGATATCGTTGTTGTGCCTTCAGTACCAGAGCCATTTGGCTTGGTCGTTCTGGAGGCTATGATGATGAAAAAGCCTGTTATTGCATTCAATGTTGGTGGCCCATCTGAAATAATCCAACATGGAGAAACCGGAATTTTGGTATCAGAAATTAAAAGTGAAGCACTTGGCGATGAGATTGGAATGCTTTCAAATGACCTGCCCATGCGTGAGAGAATGGGTTTGAAAGGGAGAGAGTTATTGAGTTCTGACTTCACTTGTAGAGCCCAAGCAAAAAATATTGAGAGTGTTCTTGAGACTCTCTTTATTCAATGAATTAATTTTAAAGATAATAATTATGAAAAAAAATGTTCATTGTATTCATTACATACCTAAACTCTGTTTAGAAAATGGCGGTGTAGTTCGTTTCATTATTGATATTTGTCAAGTCCTTTCTGATAGAGGATTGAAAGTCACATTAATTACACAAGATGCTAAGGATGCGCCAGCCAAATGGTCTAATAAAGACTCTAGTCCGAGTATTTTAGAGTTAAAGCAAGCTCATATTCCTGGAGGATTTATTAATTTTAGGAATCTTAAAAAAGTAAAGCAGTTACTCGATAGTGATGAAAGGAAGGTCATTAATTTTCATATACCTTGGGTATTAAGTAATTATCAGCTTTCAATGTTAGCTAATAAATTAAAGATACCATATATTGTTACTCCTCATGGGTCATTAGACTCATGGTCAATGAGTCAGAAAAAACTTAAAAAGAATATTTTTTGGATATTGTTTGGGAAAAAACATTATGAAAATGCTTTTAGTATTCACTATACAGCTGAAAGCGAGCGTGAGCAGGGAGAGAAATATATAGTAAAAAATAATTTCCACATTATTCCCTGCCTATTTGATGTTTCAGAATTTGAAACCATTCCAGACACCAATTTAGCAAAAAACAAATATATCCAAATCAGCAGTAAATTTCCAAATCTTTTATTTTTAAGTAGGATTCATCCGAAAAAAGGTATCGATACACTCATCAAAGCTGCCAATATTCTCATAAATAAAGGTGTTTATTGTAATATCTTGATAGCTGGTCCAGATGATTTGACAGCTAAAGGCTATAGAAAAAAACTAGAAGAATTAATTGAGGTTAGTAATCTTTCAGATCGTGTGCACTTTATTGGGATGGTTAAAGGTCAAGAAAAGTTATCCTTATATAATTGTGCAGATGTTTTTGTTTTGCCAACTCACCAGGAAAACTTTGGGTTTGTGTTAGTTGAAGCGATGGCTTGTGCAACTCCAGTTATAACCTCATTTGGCGTAGATATATGGAGAGAGATTGGGAGAGGCGGCGCATTGATAACGGATAATACACCTGAAGCTTTTGCCGAAAAAATAGAATTTTTATTATCAGATACAGATACTCTTGTGAATAGAGGAAAGATATCGCGCGAATGGGTGTTCAGCTCTTTCGATGCAGTGAGACTGGCGGATGAATATTGCGCAATGTATGAGCAATTTCAATCTCTAAACTAGTGATTAAAATGCCTAATGAGATAGTTAAAACATCTATTGCATCTTTCTTGCAAAAAATATTTCTTAATTTGTCATCTTTTATTATAACTATTGTTTTATCTAGAATGTTAACTGTTTCAGAATTTGGCATTTTCTCTCTAGTGAATGCTATTATATTTTTTCTAATAATATTTTTTAGTATTGGGATTCAGGCCTCTATGGCTCGCTTTTTATCTTTATCTGATGATCGAGAATATCGGCATAGTGTATTAGCTAAAGGCCTAGGTGTTTTGTTGCCTTGGGTTGTTTTATGCACGGGAATTTATTTGATTTTCTATGCCCCTATTATTGACTTTATTTTTCCAGAAGGGGAATTAAAGAATTTTACTCTTATTATATATGCAATCGCTTTAATTGAAGTTGTTCGGTTATTTATTGAAAAAGCTAGTCACGGCATAAGTAGATTGGGAATTGCCGCAGAGCAGAGTGCTTATACTTCGTTATTACTTGTATTATTATTAGTTTCTGCAGCATATATATATTCTTCCGCTGAGTCGGTTCTATATGCAAAAATTATTGCATTAGCTCTTCCAATTCCTTTTGCATTAACAAAGCTAATATTAGAATTTAAGAAATCATTAAATGCTGACGCACCTCATGAACCATCAACTTTGACTATTGTAAGTTATGGGATTCCTCTATCCTTAATATTCTTGGCAGATTATGGTTTTTTGCAATTGCCTTTAATTTTTTTAGGAAGTTATCTAGATCCAAGTGCTGTAGGCCTATACTCTATAAGCATTCTAACTTATGTAAGATTGCTTATCGTTCCTCGTGCTATTGGTAACGGATTAGCTCCTCATATGGCACGAATGAACCATGATCAGAATTGGTTCTCCCTTCTTGAGAAAGGGGTATTATTCGCGCTTATTTTTTCTATACCGATAGTTATTATCGGCTGTACGGAAGGTGGTGAGTTGTTGGCACTTATCTTTGGCGAAAAATATAGAGAAGCAAAAGATATTTTTTTATTGCTATCTTTATTCTATTTGATGTCATCTTTATTAGGCGTCATAAATCCTATATTAGATTTTTCGGGTCGGGCTAAAATAAGAGCTTTTGGCGTATCAGTCGGATCTGTTATAAATATTTTATTAAATATATTATGGATTCCAAAATATGGTATTTATGGTGCCGCAATAGCTACTTTAGTCGGTTACTTTATTTTTTTTATTATTGTAATTGTTAATCTCAAATCTCAGGCAATTAGTGCAATCATTTTGAGCAGACCTATTCATAAGTTGCTATTCTTATGCTCTATGTTATTGGTGATATTTTTTATTTTTAGGGCTATATTTCCCTCTATTTCATTTTTAATATTATTGATAATTTTGTCTTTAATTTACCCAATATTATTAATTTGCTCAGGAATAGTTAGTAAATCAGATTTTAGGACTATTTTTAAAAATTGACTAAATTTTATGTTCTTTGGGGTTTAGCTTAATGTGATTTTCGTTTTCAGAGTTGGCTTTGTTAATGCCAATCTCAGATCTATTATTCAAGGCTTAATGATATTTAAAACAATTTTTGGTGGGATTTATTAATGAAACAAGTGCTTCAAAATCTTAATTCTGGTGAAACAAATCTTATTGATGTGCCTGTTCCAATGCCTTCTTCTGGCAATCTGCTCTTAAAAACTAGTAAATCACTTGTTTCAGCAGGCACAGAGCGTATGTTAGTTGATTTTGGAAAATCAAATTTGATTGATAAAGCCCTTTCCCAGCCTGATAAGGTTAAGCAGGTAATAGAGAAGGTTAAGACAGATGGTGTAATGTCAACGATAGAGGCTGTAAAAACTAAATTAGACACTCCTCTGCCTCTTGGTTATTGCAATGTAGGCTGTGTTGAAGAAAGTTGTGTTGAGGGATTTTCAGTAGGTGACCGAGTGGTGTCAAATGGCAAGCACGCGGAATATGTTTCTGTTCCTAAAAATCTTTGTGCAAAAGTTCCTGATAATGTTGATGACGAATCAGCAGCCTTTACAGTTATAGGTGCCATTGCCTTGCAAGGTATTCGCCTTATAAAGCCATCATTAGGCGAAACGGTTGTTGTAACTGGGTTAGGACTGATCGGTTTAGTCGCTGTTCAATTGTTACGAGCGCAAGGTTGCCGTGTTTTAGGCATTGATTTTGATGCAGAAAAAGTCGCTATTGCTGAGCAGTTTGGTGTCGAGGTTGTTAATTTGTCTGAAGGCCAAAACCCTTTAGTCATTGCTGATCAATATAGTCGTGGTCGTGGCGTTGATGCCGTTTTGATAACTGCATCGACTAAAAGTAATGAGCCCATTCATCAAGCGGCGACAATGTGCCGTCAGCGAGGGCGAATTGTCTTGGTTGGTGTAGTGGGTATGGAGATGTCTCGCGCTGATTTTTACGAGAAGGAATTATCCTTTCAAGTATCTTGCTCCTATGGTCCTGGCCGTTATGATCCAAGTTATGAAGAGGACGGAAATGACTATCCATTTGGCTTAGTTCGCTGGACTGAGCAACGAAACTTTGAAGCAATATTAGACATGATGGCCGATGGACTTATTGACATGAAGCCCCTCATTAGTCACCGCTTTAAGTTGGATGAGGCGTCAAAGGCTTACGAACTTATCAGCGAGGGTAAACCCCTTGGTGTGTTACTGGAATATCCATGTTCTGAGAATCAAATATCTGAAAGAACGATAGACCTAACCCCACCTGCTTTTACTTCATCCGCTCATTCTAAAGCCTGCCTTGGTTTTATTGGGGCGGGCAATTACGCTTCAAGTGTGTTAGTTCCAGCGTTTTCTGCAACAAGTGCAAGGCTTAAGTCAATCTCCTCGGCTACCGGTGTTAGCAGTGTGCATGTGGGTCGAAAGAATCGAATTGAGCAAGCGACGACTGCATCAGATTCCTTACTCGTCGATGAGGATATAAATGCATTAATTATCACGACGCGGCATAATAGCCATGCGGCCTGGATTAAGCGAGGCCTAGAGGCCGGCAAGCATATTTTCGTAGAAAAACCTTTAGCTCTTAATCGTTCAGAGCTTGAAGAGCTCTCACAATTATATACAGCCTTAGATAAACCGCCTTTATTGATGGTTGGTTTTAATCGGCGCTACTCGCCGTTGATCGAACCTCTCGCTCAAGCGCTGAAATGTAAATCTGAGCCAGTATCGATGGTTATGACGGTTAATGCGGGCGAAATTCCAGCCGATCACTGGATACATGATATGGACGTTGGTGGGGGTCGTATTATCGGAGAGGGTTGTCATTTTATTGATTTATTTCGATATCTTGCTAAAAGCTCCATAGTTGATGTTCAATCAAAGAAAATGGATTCAGCCTGTGGTGACTCGGTGAGCATACTATTGAGTTTTGAAAATGGATCAGTCGGCACAGTGAATTACTTGGCCAATGGTAACAAAGGCTTCCCAAAAGAACGCTTGGAAGTTTTTTGTGGCGGTAGTATTGCACAAGTTGATAATTTTCGATCACTTAAAGTATTTGGCTGGCCAGGCCTGAAGACAAAACGCTTATGGCGGCAGGATAAAGGGCAGTCTAACTGTACTCAAGAATTTATTCATGCTATCGAGCAAGGTGATTCATCAAGGCTAATTCCATTTGATGAATTGTGTGAGGTGGCCAATGCGTGTTTTGATGTTATGGATCAAATTTCCTAGATCAAAGGGTTGAGTTGGGTGCTGAAAAAGATTATTCAATTTCTTCATACGCTTAAGAACTTAAAGCCAACACAGTTGGCTTTTTTCGCATTGCGACGGGGATTCGCGACTGCACTGGTAAAAGCGAAACAGACTCCTAATCTGAATTCTGACCTGATATTACATAGCCCTGTGGCTACGGTAGGTGTTTATAGAGAGAAATATAAATTCAAATTTTTAAATTTTGAAAAAGATATATCGGGTGTGCTTACAGATTGGTCGCCATCAGATGTTCCACGTTTATGGCGTTACAATTTACATTATTTTGACTATTTTCGGGATAAGGCCTGTTCTGAGTCTGAAAAAGCATCGTTAATTGAAGACTGGATTATACGCAATCCGCAAGGTAGTCAACCCGGTTGGGAGCCTTTTACTTGTAGCTTAAGATTGGTTAATTGGATTTTTTATACCAAATTCAATCCTAATCAATGCAAACAATCTTTTTTAGATAGCCTTTATCTTCAAGCGCGTTGGCTTGAAAAAAATGACGAGCGTCATATTTTAGCGAACCACTATTTTGAAAATTTAAAAGCCTTGTTATTTGCAGGCTGTTTTTTCCTTGGTAAAGATGCTGATCGCTGGCGAGATAGAGCATTAGTTGAAATTCCAAAGCAATTACAAGAGCAAACATTACTAGATGGTGGTCATTATGAGCGTTCGCCTCAGTATCATGCCTTAATGCTTGAGAACTATCTTGATATCTATAATTTAGCCATTAATAACGGTGCTTTACTCAACCAACCATTTATCCAGCAGGTGAAACATCATGCGATTCGTGGTCTGGATTTTCTGAACACAATTGTTTTTCCAGATAATCAAATTCCATTGTTTAATGACTCGGCATTTAATATGGCGTCATCATTGAGCGATCTTAACAGTTATGCTGAACGATTATTTTCTTATCAGCCGCCAGAAAGATCGATTACTTCCTCTATTATTGATAAACCTAATTCTGGTTTCTATGGGATTAAATCGGCTACTGACATGCTTTTGATGACCTGTGGTGAAATTGTTCCTGTCTATCAACCCGGCCATACTCATTGTGACCTTTTAAGTTTTGAGTTGATGATGGCCTCGAAAAGGGTGATTGTTGATACAGGCGTTTATGAGTATGAGCCCGGTGAGCTACGTCATCATGTACGCTCAACTCGGGCACACAATACGATCTCAGTCGATGGCGATGAGCAATCCGAGATTTGGGGTGAATTCCGTATCGCTAGACGGGCAAAAAAGCATGCTGCCTCGATTAAACAAATCGCTGATGATGTTTACATTACCGGTGAATACAGTGGTTTTTACGGCGACACGGTAGGTTTTCAACCACGATTTAACCATCATCGATTGATCAATGTAAAGTTAGTTAAAGATGCTATCGATAAGGTCACAGTTGTTGATAAACTAAGAGGAAAGAATGCTCATACAATTGAAAGTCATGTGCATTTCCATCCAGATTTTAGCGCGCATGTTAATGATGATAATACCGTTACACTGAAGTGTCATGGACATGATTTTGCAGTATTAAGCTTTGATTCTCATTGTGATGCAAGGATTGAAAAAACGATTTACTGTCCTGAATTTGGCCTTAAACAGCCTATTGATTGTTTGGTTATCTCCCGTTTTGGTGTTTTTCCCACTGAGCTAAGCTATCGGTTACAACGACTTTAATTATGAACATTCTTTTTTTATCACATTATTTCCCACCGGAGGTTAACGCACCCGCTACGCGGACTTATGAGCATTGTAAGCGATGGGTTGAGCAAGGTCATTCGGTTACAGTTGTCAGCTGTGTACCGCATCACCCCATGGGTGAAGCTTACTCTGGCTATAAGAATAAGTGGTGGTTTGAAGAAAATAAAGACGGCATTCGAGCAATTAAAATAAAAACTTACATAACGGCAAACGAAGGGTTTTTGAAGCGCACTCTTAATTACGTTATTTATATGCTTATGACTATTCTGACGGCCCCTTTTTTACCCAAATCCGATATGGTGATTTCAACTTCCCCTCAGTTTTTTAATGGCTTGGCCGGTTATTTTGTCTCACGCATTAAGCGCGCCGCTTGGCTGTTAGAAATACGCGATCTTTGGCCAGAGTCTATTTTGGCTGTTGGGGCGATCAAAAATCGAGCGATCATTGGTTTTTTAGAATGCCTAGAGCGCTTTGCTTATCACAAAGCGAATGCGATCGTGCCAGTCACTCAGGCTTTTAAAGCTCACATTGTGAATTTAGGTGTGCCCGAAGAAAAAGTGTCAGTCATTCGAAATGGCGTAAATCTGGCTTTATTTGAGACCGTTACAAAAAATACAATACTCGCAAACGAATGGGGAATAAATGATAAGTTTGTTGCCGCCTATGTGGGTACCCATGGCATGGCGCATGGTCTCGATACGATTTTAGCGGCAGCTGAACGGCTCAGAGATAACCCTGATATTGTATTTTTAATGGTCGGCGATGGTTCAGAACGCGCGCGTCTAACTCAGGCAGTCAATGATCGTCAATTAACGAATGTTGTTATGCAAAGACAGCAACCTAAGGCTATGATGCCTAAAATATGGTCAATTACGGATGTAAGCTTGGTGCTACTAAAACGGCTCGATTTATTTAAAACCGTGATACCCTCAAAGATCTTTGAGAGTATGGCCATGTCGGTGCCTATCGTTCTAGGCGTTGAAGGTGAAGTAAAAGCCATTATTGAACAAGCGCAAACCGGACTTTGTATTGAGCCGGAATCAGCAGAACAGCTGGCTAATGCTTTACTTGAATTAAAAGAAGATCGGGCACTTTATACGCAACTCTCAGCTCGTGGAAGGCCTTACGTATCTAGTGAGTTCGATCGAAAAGTCCTTGCAGATCAATACCTTAAAATAATAGAAAAACTCGTCGCTTAGTCTACACTTAATTATTGTAATGGAGATGCGATGTCTCCCTAATTTTCGTTCAAAAAGCAACCAATTTTTCTTGATTGCC